>Ga0194125_10000819_pt1 | contig 52893 bp, 50 predicted proteins | sample TA2KigC250mmetaG_FD_148626 | JGI IMG/M metagenome (GOLD analysis project Ga0194125, IMG submission 148626) | Freshwater microbial communities from Lake Tanganyika, Tanzania - TA2015034 Kigoma Deep Cast 250m | ecosystem: Environmental > Aquatic > Freshwater > Lake | place: Tanzania: Lake...
TGTTTATTGTTCAGATCTAATTCAGTTTTGTCAGCCCGTGAAATGATCATTTTTCAATACCTACATTTTAAACATTGTGGGATAAAAAAGCATAAAACGCAATAAATTTTTTAGCTGGCGTCAACCCCTCATAAGGAAACGCCAAATCAAGAATCTCATTAGTCACGGGAATTATTTGATATGCAGTATTCTGTTTCAGCAATAACAATACTTCCTTGTATTCCAGTGATATTCTTCCTTTTTCGGCAAGATCGAGTATCTCAAAGAGAGTAATAAGTGAAACATATATTGTGCCTGTCTGTTCCACTTCTCGGATAGTCTTTAATGCCATCTGTGATAGTTTCTTTCTTGAATCTCTATCGAAATACCACACCAAACTATGAGTGTCTAAGATAATTCCCGTGCCTGCCATATCTTCTTAACCTCGTCAAGTGCCTTATCGTCAACATTACCATGCGTTATAATACCTTCCATAGAGAATTGAGTTCTTTGGTCTTTGTCAGAATCCTTCAACATATAACACTTGGTAAACTCATTAAAACTAGATTGTGGTATTCTCAGAACCCTCCCGAATTTCAAAGCATTAAGTTTCTTTGCCCGAATCAACCTTCTAACGCTCTCAACATGCAACTTTAGCTTAGCAGCAACCTCATCAACAGAATACCAAATTTCATAATCCATGTTATCACCCCTTTCAGGGATAATGCATCCGTATAATTGAAACTGAATTTTCCCAAGTATCTCATACTGGCATGCCGAAAATCTTAACGGAGTAATAAGTGGGCAAAGCACACATCACGTTTCATGTTTTAATCGTCGCATGTCAATCAAAAGTCTATCACCGAATTAATGCGACATTGTCGAACTACCTATATCCCATTTTTCAACTTTAATTTACTTCGTTCATTTGCCACCATTGACGTCATTTGTGGGTCAGGATTCTCATCGCTGAGACGATTTAAAATTTCCATCGCCCTTAATTCATCACCCGCCACATAACGAGTCAAAAGAGCATTTTCCAATTGACGATAAGATTCTGCCTGGAAGTGTTTTTCGAGACGCTCAGTGGGAGATGTGAGGACAACTTTTTCTGCCGGTTTCTCAACAATCATCTTTGGAGCGTGTGAAAATTGGAAAGCTCCTATGATAATACCAACCCCCAGCGCCACGGCTATGGGTACTGTTCTTAGTAGGAATGATGGTCTGATTAAAAAACGGTCCCAAAAATCAGCAAAGATATTTTTACGGAGTTGTTGAATTACTTCCGAACCTGGATTTTGAATTGTTTCTGCGGCAATACGCTTATAAACATTCGTTTCAAAATTATCCATGATGCCTTTAGGTATGCTGAGTTCTGGTTCCAAGCGAAGTAATTGCAACGTTTCATTTAACGAATCTACTTCTAAGGCGCAATTTTTACACCTACCGATATGCTCTTCGACGATACTTTTTTCTTCGGCTGTTACGTCGCCATAAACGTAAAATCCATACAGAATGCCAATTCTACTACATTCTCTCATTTTTCCCTTCCCTCCATCAAACTGCCACATCTAAATTTATTAGAACACATCTGATGGGTTTTGTAACGTAAGAGAGTATATCTAAGTTTACTAATTAAGGAACCCGTTTTCTCCGAGAAAACAGGTTCCTGGCAAAAACTCAGATCTCACCTTTGTCCCTCAAAGGAGCCAGGATTTTCTTCAGTTTCTTCATTGCTCTGTGATGGTGGACTTTCACACTTCCGTCCGCCATTCCTAAGGTTTCCGCTATCTCTTTTATCTGCAGTCCTTGATAGTGATGCAATCTAAATACCTCTTTTTGTTTAGGCGATAATTGTTCTATGGCTTCACTAATGATTCGCCCCAGTTCACTCTCTTCTGCCATTTTTTCAGGGTCGCTATATATATCGGTCGCCGGCGGCGTCAGCGTAAATTCTTCATCATCATCAAGGGATTGAAATTGACGCCGTGTTCTCGCGCGGTGGTAATCAGTACAGCGATTCCTGGCTATGGTGTAGAGCCAGGTTTGAAAACTTGCCCGCGGCTGCCAGTTAGGAAGCGCCCTATACACCTTCACAAACACCTCCTGAGTAATGTCTTCCGCATCATCATTATCTCCGACCTTGCGGCGCACATAGCTGAATAGCAGCGACTTATACTTAGTCATTAATGTGCTAAAGGCGTTTTGGTCACCATCTTTGAATTGGGCGATAAGGATTTCGTCTTCAGTCATTGAGAAACCATTCTTTCTGATATATAGCCGCTGATTTAAAAACCGCGCTGATTTTTGCCGTATCACATCAGCGTTGTCTTTAAATCAGCGGCTATAAAAGCTAACAAGCTGTAAATTTTGAAAATTACTTATTTGGTCTATTCTTTAGTGAAACATGAAGAGAGGAACTTCTTTCACGTGTTATCAATAGAATGAAATTAATGTCGTGCTTTAGCGCGGTGGTAATCAGTACAGCGATTTCTCGCTATGGTGTAGAGCCAGGTTTGAAAACTTGCCCGCGGCTGCCAGTTAGGAAGCGCCCTATACACTTCCACAAACACTTCCTGAGTAATGTCATCCGCGTCATCATTGTCTCCGACCTTGTGGCGCACATAACTGAAGATCAGCGATTTATACTTCTTCAACAATTTGCTCAAGGCGTCTTGGGCGCCATCTTTGAATTGGGCGATAAGGATTTCATCTTCGGTCATTGAGGAACCATCCTTTCTGATATATAGCCGCTGATTTAACGACCGCGCTGATTTTTGCTGTATCACATCAGCGTTGTCTTTAAATCAGCGGCTATAAAAGCTAATGTAAAAAGTGCTTGACAGTTCACCGTAAAAAAAGTATCTTATATAGTTGATATGGTAGCATATTCCACTGTTAGACGCAACTAAAAAATATTTCTGGATGGAATTGAGGAGGGCTTGGTTTGCTTGTGATATATCGACAAAGATTATTTCAGAGTATAACTACTATTTTAAAATGGTTATTCTTGTGCTTGTTATTATTCAGTTGCGATACGGGAAAGATTGCAAATTTAGGTAGTATTCGGATTACTGCCGATTTGCTCACCAACCAAATCAGAGTTCGCATTTTTTTACAAGACAATTTGGGCAATTACCTGGTGTGGAATGATAGTTTTTTGACCCCACAATCCGGGATGAGTGTTATTCCCGAGGAAGATTTTACCACTAATGTCAAATTATACTCGATGAGATACGGTGATAAAAATAAAACGGTGTATGATGGTCGGTTAGCAGGATTACATTGGAATCAAACTATCGCCGAAACGCCGCGGATACTTTTGGGTGACATTCCCCTTGTACTCATTCAGAAGGATGCGGAACGCGATACTACTTTGGGAATTATCGAACTGACATTGACAACCCCCAAACAAGGGGATTTTTTCGCGAGAGCGGAAAATGTGACTATATATCATTATTGAAACGTGATGAGTGATGAGTGATTTATCACTTATCACTCATCATCTGTCACTTACAGCAGATACGCGAACTACTTTGGGTGAGAAGATGAACCAAACTTTTCTTTTGAAAAGAAAAGTTTGATCAAAAGAAACAAAGAGGAATTTATGAAAAATGGATAAATTGTTAGAGATGGCTCATCAGGATGATGATGTGCTGGCTGTTCTACTATTCGGTAGCGTGGCGCGTGGAGAGCAGACTCCTCTCTCAGATATAGATATCTGCCTGGTGCTCATACCTCAAAACAAACCATATAGAAGTATAGACCTTTCTCATAAACGACTTGAATATCTGAAGGAATTTGATATGGATATACATGTCTTCCAGCAACTTCCTATTTATATTCGAAGGCGGGTGCTCAGAGAAGGTAAAGTTCTTTTTGTAAGAGATGAAGACACCCTTTATGATTTGGCGACCCGAACGGCGAAAGCTTTCGAAGATTTCAAGCACATCTACTATGATTATCTTGAGGAGGTAGCTAATGATGGAAAAAGAACGCATCTTAGCTAAGATAGACGAACTTGATGGATACCTTTGGGAAATCCATCAGATTATGCCTGCAAGCTTTGAGGAATACAAAAAGATTGAGAAAAGACGAGCTTGCGAACGGCTGCTCCAGATTTCGATTGAGTGTGTTATTGATATATGTAGTTTAATCGTTAATGGTCTACGACTTGGTTTGCCTGGAGAGGAAGACGATTTATTCGAGAAATTGGAAGCGGCAGGAATCATCCCATCTTCAATGAAAGAGACTTTGAGGATGATGAAGGGCTTTCGGAACATTTTGGTTCACGAATATAGTCGAGTAAACGACAGAGTTGTTTATGAAGCATTGCGAAATAGATTGGATGATTTCAGGATATTTAAACAGTTGATTCTCCAAACTATTAGGTAAATTTCGGATTTTGGATTTCGGATTTAAAAACTTGCATGAATACTGTATTTCTGTTATCCAAAAGTGAAAGATCTTTTCTAAAACTTATCTACCTAACCGGCAGGAGTAAAATGGAAATTCAAACTTTATTGCAGATAACTGTTGCGAGGAAAGCTTCGGATTTAATTATTGTCAATGATGCTCTTCCAACCTTGCGGGTTGGGGGGGAGTTGGTAACAATTGAGGGCGAAAAACTAACTGAAGCAGAAACAAAGAGATTAGTCTATGCGTTGCTCAATGCTGAACAAATCGAAAAATTCGAACGAGAATGGGAATTGGATTTCTCTACTACAGTGCCTAATTTAGGGAGATTTCGGGTTAATGTCCATTATCAAAAGAACAACGTAGCGGCGGCAATTCGATATCTGTCGATGGATATCCCACGTTTTGAAGCTCTAAGGCTTCCTGAGTCGGCGCGAGAATTAGCTCTCAAAAGACGTGGATTAGTGCTAATTACCGGGCCATCGGGCAGCGGCAAATCCACTACATTAGCGGCGTTGATTGACATTATCAATTCAGAACGGGCTTGTCATATCATAACCATTGAAGACCCAATCGAATACGTTCATACAAACAAGTTGAGCATAGTAGAACAGAGGGAAGTCTATACCGATACCCATTCTTTTGTTGAGGCGCTCAAGCGTGTTTTGCGTCAATCCCCAGATGTTATCTTGATAGGCGAAATGCGGGACGCAGATACTATCAAAACCGCTATCACCGCCGCGGAGACCGGACATCTCATACTGGCGACGCTACACACTATCGACGCCTGCCAGACTATTGACCGCATTATTGACATCTTCCACGCAGAACAACAACAGCAAGTACGCGCGCAATTGTCGATGTGTTTGCAAGGTATCATAGCGCAAACTCTGCTGCCAAGGTCTGGGGGGACGGGACAAATCTTGGCGGCAGAGGTAATGATGATGACCGATGCTATTGGCGCAGCCATCCGTAGCGGCAAGAATGCGCAAATCTACTCATATATCCAAACGGGTCGGATTTATGGTATGCAAACATTGGATTACGCGCTCAAGGAATTATATACGTCGGGTTTGATTGATTATAAAGCAGCAGCGCCGTATGTAAGAGATGTGGTGTATTTCCGCGGATGATTAAAAAAAGAATCAGAAACCGAGTTTTTCGGAAAAACTCGGTTTCTGAAAACTTTAAACAACCAACCTACTGCAATCCTTTTCCAATGTTGCGGTAAGTAATTGCACCGCGCCTTCGACGTCGTTTATATCCACCATCTCAGAGGGGCTGTGGAGATGTCTTGTTGGAATCGAAACAACGCCAGAGGGTACGCCTTCGCGAGTGGTGTGAATAGCCCCAGCGTCCGTGCCGCCGCTTACCAGGATTTCTAATTGATACGGCAGATTCAACTCCTTCGCAGTTTCAATCAACAAATCCCGCACCTTCGGATGGGCGATGACACTTCCATCTTTAACCTTAATAGCAGGTCCCTTTCCCAGAGATACAGCCATCGTCATAGCTTCAGGCAAGTCGCCTGTTGCTGTAACGTCCACAGCGATGCCTATGTCTGGGTCTATAGCGTAAGCTGATGGCGTGGCGCCTCTCAACCCAACCTCCTCTTGAACGGTGAACACAAAGTAAACGTTGTTTGGAGAAGATTTAAGCCGCTTTGCAGTTTCTATCAAAACAACACAGCCAATCCTATCATCCATAGCTTTGGCGACAATACGCTGACCCAAATCTATAAAATCCTGTCTGAATACAGCGAAGTCTCCGATGGTAACCTTCTGTTCAGCGTCCTCCTTGCTCGTCGCCCCAATATCGATGAACATCTTGTTCATATCATTTATATTGCCGTCTCGGCTTTCCATATTAATAACGCCGATTTTGCCATCGGCAAAAAGGACGCGAATACCAGTAAGTCGCGGTGTAAAAACGCCGCCGACCGACGAAAATCGCAAAAACCCATCTTTATCAATGTATGTGACGATAAGCCCTATTTCATCCGTATGCGCCGCAAGCATCACCTTCGCGCCCGAACTTGAACCCTTCTTGACTGCGATAAGTGAACCAAGTTTATCGAACCTAACTTCGTCAACATAAGGAGTAATCTCCTCTCTTATCAATGCTGTTACGTTTTCCTCAGAACCTGAAGGCCCATAAGCCTCAGTAAGTCGTTTAATCAATTCCTTCACTGTTTCCCTCCTAATAGTGGAATTCGGATTTCGGATTTCGGAATGCGGAATTATTTATTATTCACGTTTCACGTTTCACGCATCTCTCAGGCAGTTTACGAAGTAACAAACCCCCTGCCCCCCTTTGATAAGGGGGACTGTTGAGTGAAGCGAACACGTTTCACGTTTCATTTTTTTAAGTATATCATTTGCAAGGTATAGTTCAAGAAAAAATTTCACCAACGAAATTCATCTTTCTTTCGTTTTATATAAATGGGAGGAAAAATTCTGGAGAAAATGCTAATGGATGGATGGTCAGAACTGAATATATCGGTGAAGGTATGCAGTGTGTGTAAAGAAGATAAGTCTGAAGCGAAAACCGCAAGCCAAAATATAGAAACTTTTGAGAGATTCGTTAATGCGCATAAAGAGCGTATCTATTCGATAGCTTATCAAATTTTGAGGAATCACGAGGACGCAATAGATGTCTCTCAGGAAGTTTTCATCAAGGTGTATAAATCTCTTGGGAGGTATAATTTATCTGAAAATGCTTGCTTTTGGCTTTACAGGATGACGGTAAACGCGAGCATAGATTATCGGCGCAAGAGCGCTCGCTTCCAACATAACTTGATAGATAACGAAGCTGAAGTAGCGCAAGAAAAGCTTATCTTCTTTGCCCCAAACCCTGGCGATGTTATAGAAAAAGAGGAACTCAGGAGTATCATTCGGAGCCTGGTGGACAAGCTTCCCGAAAGCCAGCGGATAGTTCTTACTCTCCGAGATTTAGAGGGTTTTTCTTCCGAGGAAGTAGCGAAAATTCTGAAATGTACTCAAACTACTGTAAGATGGCATCTATATAAAGGAAGAAGGAAGTTAAAAGAGATGATAGTTAAAAAGTATCCTGAATTGATACCGGGGGGCTAAAGGGCAAGGGGGCAAGAGGGAGAAGAAAATTGATGCCAGGAGGGAGAAAATAGTATTATGAGGTGCAAGAAAGCAGGTAAATTTTTGGCTTTGTTTGTCGGGGGCGATTTGCCTACAGAAAATGTCAGGACGCTGGAGGAACATCTTGAGAATTGCCCAAATTGCGCTCGTGAGCTTGAAAGTTTGCGCAGAACGCAGGAGATTCTCAAGACCTTTGCTTCTGAAAGCAAACCTACCCTGGGAGCAAACTATTGGTTGGAGATACTTCAACGGATTGAGGCGTTAGATGAGAGAGAACAATGGCAAAATGGCAAGAGGGCAAAACGGCAATTGCCCCTTTGCCCCTTTGCCTCTTTGCACCTTCGTCCAGTTGTTGCTCTATGTAGCGCCTGTTTGGTTTTTATTCTGGCGATCTTCATATTCTTTTCCCGTTTCCAGGTACCCCAATCTGAAAACTTCCGAAGTCTGCGAGATTCCGGAAATTTTAGGTGGTCGGCAGTTAAGCCAGGAGCCTTTCCCCGAGAAATTCTGACAAGAAAAAAAGAAGCCCAAATCGCAATTTCTTCAATTGTTCCCGCTCATATCGCAGTATCGCTTCCCATAAACTTCGGCGGCGAATTGGTTACAAAATTGCAATTCTCCCATCCAGACTTCCGACCTCACCCCCGGCCCCTCTCCTATGAGGAGAGGGGAGGGGGTGAGGTGGAGACGAAATATCCACTTGTGGAGGACGTTTCTAAGCTTAATGGAACTGTAATGGTCTTTAAGACGGAAAATCCAAAGATAGATATAGTTTGGATCTTTAGCGAAGAAAATTTATGATACGTGATACGTGGTGAAATGAATATTCACGTTTCACTAATCACCAAAAGGAGGTTACTACCATGTTAACCAGAGGAAATTTAACAAAAAGAGCATTTTGGGGTGCTCTTGGGCTATTCATCAGCTTAATGCTGACCAGCGCATTTGGCGTGACTTTCGCCAGTGAGGGGTGTAGCTCCTCAACAGGAGTCGCTCACGTAAAGTCAGATAGCCCTTTGACGCCTACTACTCAAAACATAAAAGCCATCTTACCAACAGAAGCCGCTCACGTAGAGTCAGAAAGCGCTCAGATTACGAAGGTTATCAGAATAAAGCACAGAGAGGCCAATGAGATGAAGAATCTCCTGCTGTTAGAAAACCAGATAGGCGCGTCTACTGGAGCGGTTGTCTGGGCACCAGCACCAGGAGGGGGAGAACTCGTATCAGCGCCCATGCCCAAAATGGCAAAGCTCGTGCCAGAAGGGGTACAGCTTTTCGCCGATGACAAAAGGAACAGCTTAATCATAAGAGGCACTCCTGATGATGTAAAAGAGGTAGAAGAGTTAATCAAGCAACTCGACACCCCACTAAAGCAGATGGAGTTCAGGATAATACTTATCGTCGCCTCACCAGAGGGCACGGAAATGCCTCCCGGTGAGATATGGCATAAGATATTTAAGCTATTCAAGTTCACCAGGTACGAAATTTTAGCTGATGTTGTGCTTCAAGGCGAGGAGGGAGAAAAGGTTTCTGCCGGGGCGGAGATGGGAGAGAAAAGGTATATGGCTTCTTTCCAACCCTCTTTCATTGATGAAGGGAGCGGAATCATAAAACTTCGTTCTTTCTCCTTAGATAAAGCAGGGCCCGAAACAGGATTTGAATTTGTGGGACAATCCCAGTTGCTTTCTACTACACTAAATGTCAAGAACGACAATACTGTGATAGTCGGCGGCTCGACAATTGACGGCGGAGGAAAAGCTCTGATTGTTGCCGTGACGGCAAAGACGGTGGAGTAGAGACATTTTGTAACCAAACTTTTCTTTAAGAAAGAAAAGTTTGATCAAAAGAAATAAGAGGAAAAAAGTAAGAATTTCAAAGCGTGATGAGTGATAAGTAGAATAAGAGATTAAAGATTCACTCATCACTCATCACGTATTACGTTTCACGCCTCATTTCCGTCACCCTGAATGCCTTTTTCCATAGCCACTCTCTTAAAGTTCTTATGTACGCCACTTTCTCCACCTCCGCGAACGTTCCATCTCAATTCTGCATAAATTTTAAAAACTCCTCCAAGCTGGACGCGCGTACCACTTGTCTGAGCAATTGCCGCAAAATTTCCCTCTCTTCTATTTCCTGAAGTTTGCCTTGAATATTCTCTGGAACCACGCTGAATTTCTCTTCCAATGCATCCAAAACCAACTCACGGGCATTCTGTAGCATACCAACTTGCTTGCCTTGTTCCAGGCCCATTTGCACTCCTTTTTCCATAGCCACTCTCTCAAAGTTCGTTATATACGCCACTTTCTCCACCTCCTTGCCCCTAAACTCATTGTATATTATTCCTTCTTTCTCTATATCTGTCAATGCCAAAACTCCATCCAAAAACCTGAATACCGCCAATATTTCCTCTCGACTGTATCTCTTCTCCAACATCAACCTGACCAACTCTCGCTTAACCTGAATCGCTTCTCTTCATCTCCTCTGCTCTCAAGGCTCTTTTTCGCCGCCAAAACTACAAGCGCAAATGGATTATCGCTTTTCTTTAGCTCCTCATCATCTTGTTCCATCACCTTATATACCTGATACTGAAATTCTAATTTGGTAGTGTAAAATTGGTAAGTGAATCTATCCGGCTTGTATTCCTTGAATGGGTCTGCGAACACCGCTATACTCAGAATGTCCCTTTTGAATTTGTCGTAGACGCGGTAACCAAACTTTTCTTTCAAAAAGAAAAGTTTGATCAAAAGAAATAAGAGGAAAAAAGTAAAAATAGATAAACATCCTCTCTGAAAACTCTGCATCTCTATATCCTTGAACTTCAACCTGGATGAGAACCCACTTTTCCTCACCGTCAAGCAAGAATACATGAGCAAGCCTATCAACATATTGAGTAGTCTCTTCAGAGTCAGAGGAAATCTGGCGTAGTTCGTCATCAAGGAATACAATTGGTTTTGACCAATCAACATTAGTGTAAAAGTCGGGAGCTATCAGTTTGATGAAGCAAGGAAATAGACTTTCCACAACGTCCTTCCAGAGTTCATCGTAAGGAATTTCAACATACATCTTTCCCCTCCAACTTTTATAAGCGCCAGAAACCGAGTTTTTCCGAAAAACTCGGTTTCTAAATATATTTCTTCACGCATCACGTTTCACGTCTCCACTTCCGTCATCCTACACAAAGCCCTGTACATCAATTCCACGGTGTTATGAAAATCGGAGATATTCATTATCCCGACAGGAGAATGTATATGCCGAACAGGTACAGCAACGGTAACCGATGGCACTCCTTCACGCGTGAGGTGTATCGCGCCCGAATCTGTGCCGCCGGCTACAGTTCTTTTGAATTGATAGGGAATGCTAAGTTGCTTTGCGGTGTCCACCAGGAGTTTGACAAGTCGTTTGTCACTGATAACTGACCTATCCATAATCGTAATAGCGGGTCCTTCGCCCAATGCAGTTGAAGGGCTGACGTCTCGCGTCTCAGGTCTGGCTGGCACATCGCCTGCGGGAGTGCCTTCCAGTGCGAAGGCATAGTCTGGATTGACAGCATAAGCGGCGATCCTTGCGCCTCTCAATCCTAATTCTTCCTGGACGGTGAAGACCGCGTGTATTGGCATTGGATAATCTTTTTTCAAAAGCTCCACCAACACGCCACAACCAGCTCTATCATCGAAGGCTTTGCCGCGCAAAATATTATCGGACTGGACGCATTTCGTCGCAAAAACCACCGGGTCACCTATTTTCGCAACTTTTTCTGCTTCTTCTTTTGATGAAGCGCCGACATCAATGAACATATCGTCGGAAGCCATTACTTTGTTACCGCGTTCTTCAGGTTTTTGCAAATGAATAGGCTTGGCGCCAATGACGCCGGGTTTCTTATCTTTGCCAACATACACTCGCTTGGACAACAGAACTCGGTTGTCTATGCCGCCTACTTTCTGAAAGCGAACAGCGCCGTTGGCTTCAATAAAGTCCACAAATAATCCGACTTCGTCTATATGGGCAGCCAACATAACTTTCGGTTTATCACTATTGCCTTTTTTTATCGCAAAGAGATTGCCCATAGAGTCGGTAGATACGGAATCGACATGCGGTGTAATTTCGTCCTTTATCACTTGCCGCGCCTCATCTTCAAAGCCCGATATGCCTGATGCGTTAGATAATTTTTCTAAAAACATTTTAGACTCTCCTCAAACTGTGTGTCTAATTCCGAAATGAATATACTGAGAAGTTCGGCTAATCTTTTGATGTCTTCTAATTTCAGCATCTCGACTGTGGTGTGCATATTACGGAGCGGAATAGATAACAAACCACAAGGAATGCCAGCACGACTAATCTGGATATTGACTGCGTCTGTTCCGCCCGGATGTGGAGATGGTTCGAGTTGACACGGAATTTCATGTTCTTTCGCCAAATCTCGGAGCTTCTGAGAGATTTTCGGATGAAAATTTGGCCCTATGCCAATGACAGGTCCTTTGTTCAGCGGAAATGTCTGCCTCTCAGGCAATCCAGGAGCAGCGCCAAAGGTGACATCAATAGCTATGGCAATTTGCGGCTGTATTCCGAACGCCGCGCCTCTGGCGCCTGACCCTGAGAATTCTTCTTGCGCGGTGGCGATGGCATAGACATCCCACGTGTGTTTTCGAAGCGTCAACCGGCGCATGGTTTCCACCATGGCAGCGACACCCGAACGGTCATCCAAAACTTGAGCCGCGATGTAGCCATTTGACAATTCTAAAAATTCACTTTCTATTCGTATCAATGTGCCCACTTCAACACTTTTTTCTACCTCTTCTTTGGCTAAACCGACATCAATATACAAATCATCCATATTCACGGGTTTGTTAGCCTCATCGGGAGCTTGAAGATGCGGAGGTTTCGCGCCTATGACGCCGCGCAAGACGCTTTTGCCTAAAACAGTAACTTCTTGGCCGGGCAAAATTGAACTATCGACGCCTCCAATGGCGGTAATCCTCAAAAAGCCGCCATCCTCTACTTTTGTTACCATCAGCCCTATCTCGTCTAAATGCGCGGCTAAAAGTATCCTCCGCCGCTCGTCTCCTTCACCGCTTTGTCCTCCACGTTTTATCGCAACCACATTGCCGATTTTGTCTATTCGCACTTCATCCGAATATGCGTTCAGGTGCTTTTTAGCAACTTCCGCAGCCTGAGTTTCATATCCCGATATTCCCGGCGCTGTGGTTAGGTCTTTGAGTATCTCTTTAAGTTCCAATAAATTTCACCTCCAAGCTTATTCATCAAAAAATCCATTTGATGTCAACCGTTCCAGACTTCCGAAGTCCTGGCGACTTCGGAAGTCTGGAGGGTTGTTAGACATACCATACTTCCCCGCTTATATATTTCCGGCGAATAACATCTGGCTCTTCGACAAGTCCTGTGATTGCCGAACCGCCGGTAGGAAGTTCCTTGAGCGCAAGTTCGAGCAGTTTCTCATCAAAGAATCCATATATCATCAGGGATTTCTTCTCACGGATTTTTTTGAATAACGGGAGTAATTCTTCCAACTGCGGGCCGATTGGGCGGTTGACATTCTCCGGAAGCCAAGCCTGGTCAATGACACATTGTAACCCAAGATTTGGGATATCTCTCCAGGCTAAAAAATGCTGTCGGGATGCTGCATGAAGGTGGACAAACGGGGTGTCGAACGCTTCACAAATGCGAATGTCCTGCGGCAGGAAGAATTCTTCGTAGCAGGCGGGTGAGAATAAACAACCGCCATCGAATGTAAGAGTAATTGTCCGCCCCGGTGTCCAGAGGCCATAAGAATTGAAATATCCGCCTTTGTAAGCTGGAAGCAACTCCGAGTGCGCCAGGCCAGTTTCAATTATGATATCGGCAATTCGCGCCAACATATCCTTCAACTCACGCGGATGGTCAATAACCGCCGCGCAGAGCCGCCCGCCCTTCATCACCGCTTCAGCCATATCCACAGGCCCGCGGAAAGCCATGCACGAGAAAGGGTATTTGTTGGTGTCCACTGCATCAACAGCGCGCTTGGTATTATCCATCAATCGCTGAAACCAGATTGTATCCCTGACTTTATAATAATCAAACTGATGCCAATCTCTGAAACACGGTTCAGCCCAACTTGTCCCCGCGCGAATAGCCACCCGACAACCGACAAGCGTTTCGCTTGTAATACCCACCCCTGTCATTCGGATTAAGTCATCTGATAGGAGCCCGTCACTGTCGTAGGAGCGTTCGATACCATCATGGAACGACTTGCCATCCAACGGCGGCGGCGGTTCGAGATAGTATGGATTAGGCGTATCACCCAAGGGATATGCCTTAGATATACGGAGCAACGGTCGATGCCATTCTCCATTCTGCCAATAGGTCGCGTGGCGTTGTATTACGGCTTCGGCACGAACATCTTTTAAGTCACGAATCATACCATAACCTCCTGGTTAGTTTGGGTTCTCTGGCAACAAATTTCGAAGAATCGAATCGCAATGACCGATTCATAACATTAATTTATAGTTTAGCCTGCCCATCAAGTCCCATCTCGTCAATGCTATTCGCCGTCAAGACACGCAGACTGAGTCTATCGAGTTCTTGCTCACTGGTTATCGCTCTAATCTCTTGAACAACTGGTTCAGAGAGGGTGCCAAATTTGGCACTTAACTGGTGGAGGAGCATTGACTGTTTCCCCTGTTGTACGCCTTGTTGAATTCCTTCTTGCCGTCCCCGTTCAATCAATGGATTGGTAATCATTTCATTCACCTCCGGGTAGACTTCACGAATTAAACGTTGATAAACCTGTTCTTCCTCAGTACTCAAGGACAAATAAGTTTCAAGAGCATACGCAATGATATTGACTTGCTGACGCGTCAAAGTGGGAAGGTAGTCTAAGAGCTTGCGGTAACATGCCACTTTGAATTCAGGCGGGGAAAAGTCATCACAATTCATGAAAACTGCAAGCGCACAAACTACCGGATTATCCTTTTGCAAGTATTCCCTTGCTGATAACGAAGGTAACCCGATACACGTATACTGGCAAAGCAAGTTACTTTCCGGCAAACCGACTTTGCTTTTCTCCTGTGCAATGCCATCTTGAATCGGATAGTTACAGAAGACGAAGGACAAAATCTGTTTCTTGTTTTGCCATGCTGTAAACTCAGATAAGGAAAAAGAATCTTTGCGTTCGCTTTCGATTTCTCTTGCGTAGATGAGACAGTGATACCCCAGCATACGCGCTGGAAAATCGAACCGTTCGTTTTGTTGCGATTCTACGTGAATCAATAGATATTCCGGCGGCGGTTCATTAACTGGTACTTCAATTAACACATCAATAAATCTTTCTGTCCCATCGGGAGAGTCGGTGTAAAGCTGTTTGTTTAAGTCCTTTTGCCTGGCGAAATCTAACCTGCGCGCTAAGGCTGGAAAGAACAACTTCATCACACACACGATAAAATTAACGGTGAGTTCTTTCATAAACTGGTCTAATGTCATTTTTGCCCTTCTTGTTTAGGGTAACAGTTTTTTCAAAGGTACTTATTGTCTCCTTTTAGATAGAAAAAAGTTTTAACGCGTTCTATTTGTCAGATGTAACAGTTATCTACGTTCATGTGGCCCCGCGTCCGTAACCTCCGATGAGCGCGGTTGTTCGACTTCCTCAACGCCGTAATATTGCTCGCTGGTATTTTCGGTTCCCCTTTCCACCGCATTCGGCCCCGCTTTATTATTGCCTTGAATGAAATTTTCGGACAGCCGGCCGCCATTGTAGACAGCCCAACCTCCATTACGTGTAATATTGTTAGATGTGATGGTAGGTGAAGAGGCCGAATAATTGATGATGCCGTCCTGGCGGTTATCGCTGATGATATTACGGGTGATTTTCGGAGTAGCGCCATCTTCGCACACAATGCCATAAGTATTTGCCCTGATGAGATTCTTTGAGATTTCTGCTGATGTATTACCTACGCATTTGATGCCAATTTCATTCATAGTTATCTCGTTGTCTTCGATAAATGGCGAGGCGGAATCGCAACTAATTCCAGCGCCGCTGCCGTTTGTGATGATGTTATTCGTCATCCTGAGTGAGTCGGAACGGACGAGTATCTGCTGATGGTATTGAATAATACTGAAACTGAGACGTGAGTTTAAACTGGTCTTGCCAAAAATAATTCCCGCCCAATCTCCAGGATTATGTTTTATTGTGAGAGAGGTAAAGCGAATTGGACGTTGTTCGTTGCCTTCAGCGTATAAATTGCCGTTGACAGTGAACTGAATCATTTTCTTGGACTCAGTATAGAAACCCACGATTGCGCCCGGTTGAATGGTCAAAGTTACTCCTTCGGGAACTGTGACATCGTCCTCTATAAGGATATTCCCCGACCAGGTTTCATCTTTAGCGATGACGCCTGATTTTTGGGCAGGTTTCGAGGAACCTTTTGTTCCACCTTGGTTCACACCAGCTCCACATCCCAATATTATGAGTGATATGAGTAGCAAAATTGAGCAGGTCAGTTTATTCATCAGTTTCTCCTTAGGCAAGCTGACAGCTTGCCCTACGTATAAAAGATAAAATCGCATCTCCATATCGTTCTCTTCTGAACAACGTCAATTGCTGAATTTCATCCGGCAGATATTGTTTCCGGTGATGTTCAGCGATGAGAATACCATTCTGGGATAGAAGCCCGAGTTCGGATATTTGCTGTGAACTCTTTAGAAGAATTTCGGAATGATATGGTGGGCCAAGAAAGATAATGTCGAATTTCGCTTCATGCTTACTTAGGTGTGTAAGTCCTTTCAGAGCATCCATGCACAAAACTGTCACTTGTGGGTCATTATCTGAGATACCACAGTTTTGAAGATTTCTGATAATCACTTTGATGCAGAGAGCGCTTTTGTCGATAAAAGTTACAGCGCTGGCGCCGCGACTGAGGGCTTCAATACCCACATTGCCGCTGCCAGCACACAGGTCAAGGAAAGTAGAATCCATAACTTCATATCTGAGGATGCTAAAGAGCGATTCTTTAACCCGGTCAGCCAGCGGCCTTACATCCATCCCCTTTGGCGCTATAAGCTGTCTACCCTTAAATTTGCCTGCAATAACTCTCATAAGTTTTAATGAACTGCGCCTACACGGACATTGATTTCACCGCGCGACCTAATCCGTTCAACTAATCCGTCTCGAATATAGATTATTCGATCTGAAACATCTATCATTTTCAGGTCATGGGTTGCGGAGATTACAGTAACATTCTGTTCTTTATTCATTTCCTTGAGAAGATTGATAATATCGCGACCGGTGTTCATATCTAAATTTCCGGTAGGTTCATCTGCTAAAATGATACTTGGGCCGTTAGCTAACGCCCTGGCGATAGCCACTCGTTGGCGTTGTCCACCTGAAAGCTCATCGGGTTTATGATGCAACCGTTCTCCCAAGCCAACTCGTTCTAATAATTTCGCGCCTTTTTCATTCCGTTCTTTCAGAGAGAGGCCAGCAAAGATCATTGGGAGAGTAACATTTTCCAGAGCTGTCATGACTGGAAGTAAATTAAACGTCTGAAAAATATAACCGATTTTATTACATCTCAACCACGCAACCTGACGTTGGTCAAGCTGGGCCATGTCTTGCCCATCAATATAAACTTTGCCCGAAGTAGCTCTATCAAGCGCGCCAATCATGTTAAATAAAGTTGTCTTACCTGAACCTGACGGCCCCATAAGAGAAATATATTCGCCTCGTTCTATCTCTATATCAATCCCCTTTAGCGCTTGTAAAATATTACTTCCCATCCGATATTCTTTTATAACACCTTCTGTTTTTACGGTTAAATCTGCCATTGATACCTCCTTATGCGGAATGCGGAATTGGGAATTCGGAACGCGGAATTGTTGTGAACCGAATCCCGAATTCTTTGCCCCCTTGCCCTCTTGCCATTTTGCCCTATTTGGTTATACTTCAACTCTCATTGCTTCAGCAGGTGGCATTTTAGCTGCCTGGTATGCTGGGCCTGCTGCTCCTATGACGGCAAGAAGCATACCAATGATACAGGCAACCGCGATAATAACCAATGTCTGCCATAACGGGAAATTCCAGAAGAGGTCGAGGCCATAACTTTTCAGATTGAAAAGAACCGTGAACAAACAGCCCAATAAGGCTCCAACGATAGCGCCGGCTAAACCCTGGAATCCCGATTCTAACAGGAATAATTCCACCACGAACCTGTTCAACGCGCCTAAACATTTCATCGTACCAATTTCTCGGAAGCGCTCCGTAACAGCCATCAGCATAGCATTCGCAATCCCTACCACGCAAACGATAAGTGACATGGTAATCAACCAAATTTGTTGGGCTGAGATGCCTTCAGTTTTTTCCTGGTCTGATGCAAATGCCTCTATTGCATCCTGCCCCCTGGCTTTTTGCATCTCCTGGGCAATTTGCGAATTTACCATTACCGAAACTAAAAAAGCTATGCCCAAGAGAATGCCCGATGTCGTAATGATAGAACGACCAAATCGAATCTTTAGACTCTGAAAACTAATCCGCACAGCTTCACCCAATGGCAACTTAATCTGTCTCTGAATCTGTGCTGCATGAGCTTCTCGCACCATATTACCTCCTTCCCATGGATTGATGATTGTTGATTGATGATTGATGATTGATAAGCTATTTCAATCGACAATCAACAATCAACAATCGCCAATCCAAGTGCTTGTTTAATTCTATCTAATCCTGTTTTAATCTTCTCAAGGGATGTCGCAAACGACAACCGTATACAATTATCATAGCCAAAAGCGTCTCCGGGTACTATAGCGGCCTGTGCTTCTTTTAGCAGATAATCAGCAATATCCATTGAGTTTTCAATACGCTTGCCTTTAAACGTTTTTCCATAGTTTGCAGATACATCTGGGAAGATATAAAACGCTCCCTGTGGTCTGATGTATGACACGTTCTTGATTTCATCAAACCGGTTAGCGATATAATCGCGCCGTTTTTCAAATTCAGCGCGCATAAGTTCCACTTCATCCTGCGGTCCGGTCAGAGCTTGTAAAGATGCCCACTGAGAAATAGACGTTGGATTGGAGGTATTGTGGCTTTGTATCCGCGTTACAGCACCGATAACCTCTTCCGGACCAGCCGCATAACCGATGCGCCAGCCTGTCATCGCATAAGTTTTGGATACTCCATTGACCACAATAGTAATTTTCTTGATTTTATCCCCCAGAGCTGCTATACTATAATGCTTGAGGCCATCATACATCAATTTTTCATATACCTCGTCTGAGATGACATAAAATTGATGTTTAACGGCAAGTTCAGCCATCGCCTTCAATCTCTCCAAATCGTACACTGTGCCTGTTGGATTGCTTGGGCTATTAATGATTAAAACTTTCGTTTTTTTCGAAATTACTTTTTCAATGGCTTCAGGCGATATGCAATAATTCTCTTCAGGGCGAGTTTTAATAATTACGGGCACACCGCTTGCGAGATTTGCCATTTCGATATAACTGACCCAGTAAGGCGCGGCAAAAATGACTTCATCACCCGGGTCGCAAACCGCTTGTAAAATATTATAGATTGAATGCTTTGCGCCGCAGGACACCGCAACTTGCGCTGGAGTATATTCCAATCCATTGTCTCTTTTGAACTTTTCGATAATTGCCGCTTTCAAATCAGTTATTCCTGCTGCGGGAGTATATTTCGTAAATCCTTTTTTAATGGCAGCAATTGCTGCTTCTTTGATGTGATTGGGTGTATCAAAATCCGGTTCGCCCACACCAAAATCTATTACATCAATGCCTTCTGCGCACATCTGTCTCGCTTTAGTAGAAATTGCCATCGTAGCTGATTCAGAGACGCTTTTCGCTCTTTGTGATATAGATAAAATAGCCAAACCCCCCTGTTATTTTATTTTGTATGAATTTACAGAATTTAATGATACCTTTTTAGCTCAATTTTGTCAAACATTTTTTTATCAATTTAGAGCCGCTGATTACCAGAAGACGCTGATTTTTGTAACCTCAGTAATCAGCGTTGTCTTAAAATCAGCGGCTATCACTTATTTTTGAAACCTAAGATTTTTTCTTGACAAAATAAAATCTACAAGGTATAAAAATTATAGATGAAAAATCCGAGGTAAATGAACATGAATTTACAACGCCAAATAAACGATGCGGTTTCTTATGCCCGCCGGGATATTTTAGCATCGCTCGCGCGTGAGCCGCTTGAACTTACTCCAGGTGATGTCTGGGATATTCGCAGCAAACTGCATGTACTACATCATTACTGCATAAAATCCGACATCTCCGCCGATATCGAAGCACAGATTGAATTTGCTTTGGAGATAAGCGCGAACCTCTGGCAACTGATATCTGAAAGTATCGACAATTTGGGTGACCTAAAGGATTATATAAAAGTGCGCACCCTATCCGTTGAAGCAAGTTTAATTGCAGAGGCGGAGGAATTTCTCTCTGGAGAAGATACTTTAAGAGATGTCATACTGTTTGGGATTAGTTTCCTCTTTGATTGGAAGTCAAATACTATCTGGGTCGATTCAGCAAAAAAGACACGTAGGATAATAGTTAGAAATTATTTGATGGAACTACAAGACCAACTATGGCAGTTTATCAAGTATGGTTCCAAAAATGGAATGATTTCATTGGAAAAAGCTCGCCAAATTGGCAAGCGAGCAGACCAGTTTTTATTACTCATTTCTGAGACTGGATTGCCAACAGATTTGCAAGTCGTTATGCTAATCCGATTATACGCGCTATTGCTCAGATTGCAATTGGACAGGATTATAAAGAGTTTGGGGAAAGGGGTAAAGGGTGTAATGTAAGATAAACACGCATAAATGTTGGATTGGAAGGATGGAAGAATGGAAGGATGGTAAGAAGGCAAGATGGCAAGAACCGTTTAGCCATCTTGCCGTTTAACCGTTTTAATAATGAGGAAAAATATCGTGGAATGGAAAGTTGAGGTAAGTTTAAAGTCGAATATTAATGATGCTGTTGGAAATGGTATCGCGCAAGACATCAAAGATTTAGGAATTACCGATGTAGAGCAAGTTCGCACCGCTCAATTATACTGGCTCAATGGCGATATAACGGAAAAAGATTTGGAAACAATTTGCGCCGCTCTTTTGACCGATTCCATCACGCAACGCTACGCCTATTCATCAATCGGTGAGGGTCTTGAGACTCCGATAAACGATGCCTGGGTCAGCCCCCCTCTTGGGAGGGGCCGGGGGTGGGTTGTCGAAGTCAATTTTAAACCTGGCGTGACTGATGCCGTTGGCGATAGCGTGATGAAAGGCATCAGGGATTTAGGAATCAGCGGAGTCAAATTTGTGCGTACAGGACAGAAATACGTTATCAAAGGTAATCTCACAGAAGAGCAAATAAAAGTGATTTCACGACGACTATTGGCAAACGAGGTAATTCATAACTTTTCGTGTTCGCCAGAAACCCGTTTTCTCAAAGAAAACGGGTTTCTTAAAGGAGGTCGTCATGCCAATACTTGACCATTTAAGCGAAGAGATTACCAATATTGCTGAATTTCAATCTTTTCACAACGCATGGGCGGTATATATTGCAGGCAAACTGAATGAAGCGCTGCCGAGGGGTTTCCGGGCTAAGCCACACTCACAGATTGGCAGTTGGGAAGTTGACGTTAGAACCGACAGGTTTCTGGCTGAAGACGAAAAAGAGAAATTAAAAATACAATACCAAATTCCCACTCCGTCAGCAACCGCTCATGTAACTTTTCCGACAGAATTGGAAGTATTTATCGTCAATGTGAGTCACTCAACACAGAAAATCGTCGGTGTGATAGAGATTGTAAGTAAAGCAAATAAAGATAGACCTCAAAATATAGATGCCTTCGTCGCAAAATGCCATAGTATTCTCTCACAAGGTATTTCTCTTATCATTGGCGATCTTCTAAGCATTCCTTTCTTTAACCTTCATAATCAGTTGCTCGGGGCATTGGAGATTAGTGAGGGCAAAATAGAAGAGAAAAAAGAAATGCCTTTGTATTGTTCTTCGTATCGTGTAACTTTCGATGTCAATGAAAAGCCCGTGATTGAATTTTGGATTTATGCGTTGAAAGTCGGAGATACCTTGCCTACATTGCCACTTTTTATCACTTCTGAAATAGCTGTGCCTGTAAAACTTGAAGAAGCATACATGGAAACTTGCGAAAGATTAAAGTTTTTTGAAGAGTGAACCGTAAATCAGAAACCGAGTTTTTCGGAAAAACTCGGTTTCTAAGATTTGGATTGGGCGAGATAGGAGGAACAATGGCTGAATTGCTTTTCGAAGAAATTGACCCTTTTGGAATTCCTGTGCGTTTATACTTACGAAGATGGTTGGAACATATTATTCCACCAACGCGGCATCCTGAGATGGAACCATACTTGGAATTGATTCGGCAAACTATTGCCAATCCAGATTTTGTTTACCGAAGCGTTAAAGCCAGAAACACAAACATATTCTACCGTTTAAATTTGGAGAGAGGACGGTATCAGAATTTGTATGTCGCTATCGTAGTAAGATATACAATGGAACAAGGTAGGAAGGTTGGATATGTAAGGACTGCTTATTTTACAAGAACACCTTCAGGAGGCGATGAATTACTATGGATAAAACCCAGACGATGATTATTGATTACGACAGAGAGGAAGATATTTTATACATTTCACTAAAACCGGGGCAAGAAGCAATTTGTATTGAAAAAGGGAATGGTTTATTGATTAGAGTTGACCCGGATACAAGTGAAATCCTTGGTTATACAATTATCGACTTTCTTGGAAAATTTGAGGACGAATTGTCGTCATCTGTGCGGGTAGAACTCCCTCTTTTATTCGCACAGTCTGAAAGCGGCTCTATAGACCAGATAAGGAGCTAAAAAATGGGAACGTTACATGGAATAATTCGAGATAGCGTCTCTTGCAATCAATTAGAGGCAAAGGTACATATTTTGACCAGCAATGGTCAGTTTGTCCATCCGGGAAATAGTATTTTAAAAGTCGGTCCTGGGCAACCCTTTTTTTACTGCCCAGGAGAATTTACGGTTAGCGTTCCGCGCGGCAGCACTGATATTGTAGTTGAACGCGGCACAGAATATGAACCGCTACGCAAAGTGGTTAAGATGCCTCAGACAGGTGTGGTCGATATCGAATTGAACCTCAAGCGATGGACTGATTTGCCATCCATGAACTGGTATCCGGGCAACACTCATATCCACTACAGCGAAAAAGAGAACCAGCCTGACGAGAGACTGCGATTAGACCCGAAAGTCCACGACTTCAGAATCACAGTCGTCAGTATCTTACAACGCCGTGAAATCCCTTATGCCAGCAACAAATATCCGATTGGCGTTATGACCGATTTTTGCACGGCGCATCACATCGTAGACATCGGCGAAGAGAATCGCCACAACGCCCGGCGCGCCGGAAGCCCCGGCTACGGACATATTATGTTGTTGCGTATCAGAAATCAAGTTGACCCGGTCAGCCGAGGCGACCTGGTCAGCGACTTTGACCCGGATTATCCGCCTTTATGTTACGCATGTGACGATGCCAAACGGCAAGGCGGGATTGTCCTGTGGTGCCATAACGGCGCGGGTATGGAAGCGCCTGTCGCCGCAGCACTGGGCAAACTTGACGCATTCAATATGTTTGACCCATACTGGAATAATTTAGAATACGATATCTGGTATCTTTTGCTCAACTGTGGCATCCGACTGCCCGCTTCCACCGGGTCTGATTGGTTCGTCTGCTCCAACAACCGAGTATATGTGCAAACAGAAGGTGAATTTACCTACGACAAATGGGTGCAAAACATGCAAGCCGGACGGACATTCATCACGAATGGGCCTGCGCTGTTCATCACCGTTGACGGCTTAATCCCCGGAATGACCCTGGACAGCCCACAAGGTTCACGCAAATTGTCGGGAAAAATCAGTTGGCAATCGCATTATCCACTCAACCTCATAGAACTGATTCACAATGGCAAGATAGCGCAGGCAAAAGAATATCCCGAAGGCGCCTATTCAGGAGAATGGCAATTTGACCTTTCTGTGGAGACTGATGGTTGGCTTGCGGGCAGAGCCAGTGGCAACGCGCGCGATAGTTTCGACCATGCCGTATATGCTCACACAAGCCCAATCTATATCGGCACAGGCAAGCCAGCGGGTATTTCACAGGAATCCGCTGCTTACTTTGTGCGGTCTATCGATGATTCACTGCAATCCATAAAAAAATCGGGTAGATTTACCGTTGATTCTCAACGAGAGGAAGTTGTACATCTGTTTGAAGAAGGAAGGAAATTCTATGCGAAATTAGCTGTATGATAAGAAACCCGTTTTCTCGGAGAAAACGGGTTTCTAGTACACGTCGGCAGAAGTTCTTAACCCTATTGAAATTGTCATTTGAGAGCGGGGTCAAAGATTTGCGCCCGCGTGTACTAGCTTACAAGGAGGTCAATTATGAAAAGCACATTTATTTTTATCCTGGTTTTTGCGTTAGTTGTCACCGTTAATTTTGCTTTCAGCAAAACTATTTTCCAGGATGACTTTGAGAAGGATAAAGTAGGTAATCCACCATCCAGGTGGGTCGGCTGTTCAGCAGATGGCCAAATATTCGAGGACCCACTTAAACGTGGAAACTTGGTCATGGGTGTTATAAAGCAGAACGTGGATTGCGGAGTTCTCGCGGATACGGATGTTCTGTCCGAGTATATAGTCGAATGGGATTGGATGTGGCAAAATGCGGAGTGGCACTCAATGACCATTCACCAGGAAAAACCGGGGGAAAATTACCATTTTTCTCGAAACCCTGATGCTAACGCCTGGGAAATGTGGGTGCGCACAGGCGGAAATTGGCCAGGCCCTTTTGTCGTGGGCAAATATGCTACTGATTTGAATAAGTGGTATCGTTGTCAGTTTACTGTGAATAAAGCTGACATAGCGTTTAAGATAAAAGAGAAGGACGATAATACTCCCTTTGATAAAATCAAATCCGTCGTAGAAATGCGCGGTGAGGATGACAGATTTAAGAAGGGCAAGTTTGGCGTGAACGAGAACCCTGGGTCATTCCTTGATAATGTGCTAATCTACATCGGCAAACCAAGCCCCGTAGAAGGAAAAGGAAAATTAACTACTACTTGGTGCAGAATAAAAAGTCGGCTCATATAGGGATTTAGGTGAAAAGGAAAACGTAATACGTAATACGTAAAATTCCTTAGTGTTTCTTTTGATCAAACTTTTCTTTCTTAAAGAAAAGTTTGGAAAGAAAAGTTTGGTTACGCATTACGCATTACGTTTCATAATAATCGGTAATTTCACCTATTTTCCCACATGAGCCATTCCCTTAAGAGCAATTCTTGACTATGCAATTTACGAAGTAAACTGGCGGTTTGCGCCACAAGCTGCTGAACGCAGCGAACTGAGTGAAGTGAACATACCTTATTCTACCTGTTTCTGATGGCCACAAGCAGTGCTGAACCGTAGCGCTGCCAAAGTGCTTCTGGAGGCAGTTGGGTATCGGACGCCGGCAATTCCATTGTGATAGTAGGGATACAGCGGTCAACACCAGCATAAGAGCCTAAAGAACCACGTACGGCTCCCAGCTTTCGAAGCGGCAATTCGCATGCCTGCGCCATGGCGTTGGCAAGATTTCGAGCAGGTCCATCCCAATCAATACAACTGAAAAACCGTGCTTGATGGATTTGTACAATTCTGTCAGGGTGATATTGTTGGATGAGGGTAGCAATGAATTGTGTCTCCGGCTCCGGGAATAACTTGATGTCGTAGTATGTTGTTGGCTCCCAGTTTCGGGTCAGAAAGTCGTACTGCAAATTGACCTCATGTGCATTCGTTCGTTGGTTCCGAGATAATCCGTCAGGATTAGCCGCAGGAACGACGACTACCCTTCGGGCTGCTAAAAGCTCGGTGTCACTTTCAAGATAGACGCACAACTGCTTCGCAAGTTCACTGCCCGCTGGCTCATTACCGTGAATGCCACCCACAATAAGGATTGTTTCAGGTCCGCGCCCGTACACAAAGCAATGAATACGCCGGCCTTCAACGGATGTCGCTACAGGAGGGACGGAAAGAGTACTGGCAACAGGAGCAACGTATCCTGCCAGGTAAAAGTATAAAAGGTCTAAAGTGTTACAAATCCTACGCATAACAAAAGCCAATGGTAACGTCCGAATCCGTAGGACCGAAGCTATATAAGTATCATAGGCTGTAATGTTATCATCAGCAGATATTTCACCGATATGCCTAAAATTTTCATAAGCCCCTATATCCAGGTCTGACCCCGGTGGATTAGGGCGAGGATTCTCTTCAATATCTGTGCCTGGCACGCTAGACACTTGTATTCCTACACCGATGCAAGGACTATAATCGCTAAGGCGGTAATCTCCGTTATCAGCATCAACAAACATCGGGTCAGCGTCAATGTTACCTTCTCCGCGAAAACCGCCTTGAATGTCGGAATAGACAACAGTAATTGTGCTTGACACACCAACAAAAATTTCGCAAGGGCTATCCGCCCATAGTATGCTGTTAAGAACGATTGCTGATACATTATTACAGCAGAAGATTCCACCGCCACGATTTTTACAGATAGTATTGTTCGCAATAATAGGATTAGAAAAAGACCAAATATAAATTCCGCCGCCACCTTCCGCAGAATTATTCGCGATAATATTATTTGTAATCGTAGGATAAGACTGATTACAAAGTATTCCACCACCTATAAATTCAGATGAATTGTTAATAATCTTATTGTTGGTTATTATTGGAAATAACTTATAACAATGAACTCCAGCACCTTCTTTGGTTACGAAATTTTCAGCAATGAAATTGTTTGTAATTGTAGGCGACGAGTTATCCTCGTAAACACCACCGCCATAAGTCGCTGAATTTTTCACAATGTTATTTTTTTCAATTAAGGCGGAAGAACTAAGACAACGAATACCGCCCCCACTATCACCGGCAGCATTTTCAGCAATAATATTATTACTAATAACTGGAGATGAGTTGTTACAGCAGATGCCTGCTCCCCAAGTCGCTGAATTTTTAATGATTTTGTTGTATTTAATAGTAGGTGATGAGTTCTCGCAATTGATACCGCCGCCATATTCAGACAGACCGTTTGTTATAGTAAATCCACATACTACCGCCTCTGAAGTTTCGCCGGAATGGAAATAAAATCCTCTACCATCACCTTCACAGTCAATGATACAATACTCCGCGCCATTTTCGGATTTGGCTGTAATCGCTTTGCCCGCAAAGTCTAAATTCTTATTACCATCACCTTTATATGTTCCATCAGCGACAAGCACTGTGTCGCCATCCTTCACCGCATCAATACCTGCTTGAATAGTAGGATAATCACCAGGAATATGAATAATATTGCTCCATGCGATGCTTGCTATAAGCATTAGACAAATCGTAACATTAAACATCAATACTTTTTTCATTTGCAAATCCTCTTATACTTGAATTGAACACTTTAAAAAATTATAGCAGATATTGGGGCGAAGTCAACCAAAAATTCATTTCCAAAGAATTTATGTGCAAATACGATAAGAAAAGAGACTAACTTTCTTTCAGAAAAAATGTAATTTGCCAGTTTTTTTCTATTGATTTATTGACCATAAATCATTTATAATAGCAGTGTTTCCTGAAGGGCTCAGGAGTTATGGTAAACCACTTGAGCGAAGGGCTCTGAATGACAGAATCATTTTCATAATTACTATACAAATTCATGAAACGAACCATTAGTTATAGACGTTCAGGTAGTATATAAGAAAAATGAGTGGCATAAAGTCAAGGATTATGCTACTTGAATAGTATTAGTTTTACATTTTCCTCCTGAATATCTATACTATGCTCACTTCGTTCAGCCTCAAACTGGCGCTTCGCTGGTTTTCGGCGTTCAATACTTCAGGGGGATTTTATGAGGAAACTTATTTTGATTACGATTGCCTTGATATGGGCTTATGGGTTGGTTGAAATCAAGATAGTGGTTGCCCAAACTTTGTCCAATCAAGTTAGTGAACATTTGCGCAATCGGATAGCAGTGGCGGAAACGCCGCCGAAGATTACTGTTCAAGGAGAACTCATACATACATTGGCGATGCTGTCGTCTTTTTACGAGCGGCGAGTCTACCAGCCCGCATGGAGTGGTGATAATGGCCTGTTTCCACAGGTTGACGCTCTCATGAAGGCAATTCGCGAAGCAGACCGCGAAGGGTTGAGACCAGGTGACTATCATTTAGCTAGAATTGAGTCTATACTGACAGCAATGCGTCAGAATCAAGAACAGCAAACAAACCTTAGCAGGATAGTTGACCTTGATTTACTGCTTACTGACTCTTTTCTGCTTTATGGTTCTCATTTATTGGCTGGCCGCATTAACCCGGAAACGATTGACCCGGAATGGTCAATTGAACGCCGGGAAGTTGATGTTGTTGAGGTACTTCAGAGCGCTCTTGATTCAAATCGAATTGAGGAAGCATTGAAAGAACTTATTACACCACAACCGTGTTATGCCAGACTACGGCAGGCGCTGGCGCGCTATCGGGACATTGCTGCAAAGGGCGGTTGGCCTACGGTGCCCGATGGTCCCAAAATGCAAAAGGGCGACAGCGACGAACGCGTTTTAGCCTTGCGCGCTCGCCTTACCGCCGTAGATATTCCTGACCAGGAGAGCAATAGAGACCAGTTCACTTCGTTCACCTACGACTTCGTCTTACTGTTTGATGATGCTCTGGAACAGGCGGTGCGCAAATTCCAGGAGAGATACGGGTTGGAGGTCGATGGAATTGTTGGCCCCCGTACTCTGGCAGCAATGAATGTTACGGTGGAAGAACGCATACGCCAAATTGAACTTAACATGGAACGCTGGCGCTGGCTCCCCCAGGATTTCGGACGACGCTACATTCTTGTCAATATCGCTAATTTCGAATTAGATGTGGTGGAAGACGGCCAAACTGTAATGACAATGCACATTATAGTGGGTAAACCATACCAGCACACGCCAATTTTTAGCGCTGACATGACTAATCTGATATTCAATCCTTCCTGGTATGTGCCACCAAGTATTGCCAGAAAGGAAATATTACCCTCCGTTCGCAAAGACCCTGGGTATCTGGCAAAACAAAAGATGCGGGTTTATCAAGACTGGAACGGTGAAACAAGGGAAATTGACCCTCAAACCATCAACTGGTCTCAGGTAAGCGCCAAGAACTTTCCTTACAGATTTCGTCAGGATCCGGGCTCAAAGAATGCATTCGGCCGCTTGAAATTTGTGTTATTCCCTAACCAGTTCAATGTGTACCTTCACGATACTCCATCCAAAAGTCTATTCTCCAGAGCCGTGCGCGCTTTTAGCCATGGATGTATCCGCATTGAAAAGCCAATTGAACTGGCAGAATATGTTTTGAGAGGCGATGAGAAATGGAATCGGGAAAAAATACTGGCGACAATCAAGAAAGGTCGAGAACGAACCGTGCAATTACCTGAACCTATTCCGGTATATCTGCTTTATTGCACGGTATTGGTAAATGAGGATGGGTCTATCCAATTTCGCGATGACCTATACGGACGCGACAAGGAGTTAGATAAAGCTTTTCGCAAAAAGCCGAGTGGATTGTAGATTGTTGATTGTAGATTGTTGATTGTAGAATAGTTTTTCAATCATCAATCGACAATCGACAATCGACAATCCCAGGAAACTTGATTTTTTATGAAATGAAAGGAGATGAAATGGACAGATGCCTTGAACAACGGTCTAATAGATTCGGTCTGTTAATTGGGATACTGATAGTTCCTAACATAATCCTGCAAAACTTAGCGGCTGGACCCACCACTGTATTCTCCCCTGAGAAGGCCGGATTTACACTTAAATTCAATGATGAGGTGTCACCGTACCGGGTAATGAGTGTTTTTGTACTTCCCGAGGAGACGGTAACACTGGAAGCGCTGGATAAAAACAAGAAAAACAAGTACGCTCTGCGGCCCCCTGCAGGAAAAACCAAGCAGATAGCGACCAATAAATGGCACTGGCAAGCGCCACAAAAAACGGGGCTTTACCCGGTCAAAATAATGCACTCGAAATCAAAAGATTCTATTACCCTAAATGTTTTTGTTATGGTACCTTATAATCAGTTAAAAGAGGAATATATTAATGGTTATCGAATCGGCCAATACTCCACCACTCCATTGAAGCAGGCTTCCGTATACAAACCGCCAAGAGGGTTTATTGAAGTTACAAAACAAAACGAGGGAACCTATATTTCCCCACATTTCAAACTAAAACAATTTGTTTGCAAACAAAAGAGCGGTTATCCTAAATACGTTGTATTGAAAGAGCGTCTACTGTTGAAGTTGGAGTTAATTTTGGAAAAGGTAAATGAAATGGGTTACCAGTATGATACCTTCAATATCATGAGTGGATACCGAACTCCCTACTACAACGAAGCCCTTAATAATGTAAAATATAGCTGCCATGTATATGGAAGCGCTGCGGATATATTTATAGACGGGAATCCTAAAGATGGCATGATGGATGACCTCAATTACGATGGCGAGATAGATTATCGGGATGCGGCTGTCCTCTATAATATTATCGACGAAATGGATGGAAAGCCATCCTATAGTCGCTTTGTCGGTGGTCTGGGGTTGTACGAAAAAACGAATTGCCATGGGCCGTTCGTCCATGTCGATGTAAGAGGCTCCCGAGCCAGGTGGGGAGTGAACCAGTACGCGAGCAGAGATTCTGATGACCTGGTGGCGATGAATTCGAAGGAGCCGTAATTTTGCAATGCTTACAAGAAACCGAGTTTTTCCCAAAAGCTCGGTTTCTATATATATGTTGGAGATGAAAACCAATGTCTCGCTATATCGAACCAACAACCGATTTTTGGATTCAAAAAACTGTTCGGAGAGGAAAGAAGCAAGAATGTGTTGAAAAGCTTTCTCTTCCACATTTTGGAATTAAAATCGCCAATAGTCGATATTTCCTTTTTACCACAGGAGCAACTTCCAAACTTTTCTTTTTATGCTTTTCACAAAAAAAGAAAAGTTTGATCAAAAGAAACACTAAGGAACGTATAGGCATCTACGATGTCTATTGCATCGACGAGAAAGGCAATCGCTTCATAGTTGAAATGCAAAAAGTCAAGCAGATATACTTCAAAGATAGAGCATTGTATTATTCTACATTTCCGATATCCCAACAAGCTGAAAAAGGAAGATGGGATTATAGACTAAATCCAGTTTATTGCATTGGAATCTTAGATTTCACTTTTGCGGAAGATGAACGATACCTCCGCCGAATCCAATTAAGTGACATAGAAACTCATGAGATATTTTACAACAAATTAACCTTTGTATTTATTGAGTTACCCAAGTTTAAGAAAGATTTAAGTGAATTAAAGAATTATGCCGATAAGTGGATTTACTTCCTCAGACATCTCAGCGAGTTGAATGAAATACCACCAGAGTTGTCCACTGAAGAAGATATAAATGATGCGTTTCGTATTGCAGAAATAGCGGCTTTTACAAGTACTGAACGTTACCAGTATGAATATAGTTTGAAACGCCTAAGAGATGAATTTTCAATTCGGTATACAGGCAGGGTTGAAGGAAAAGTTGAAAGTCTGCTTTCGCTCATAGCACTCCGCTTTGAACAGATATCCGAGATTATTGAGGAAAAAATCAGAGCTATTACTGACGAAGAACTTTTACTGGAGATACAGAAATTAGCGATTAAAACATCGACATTGCAGGAACTGGAAAAAGCAATCAATGACCTTGGGAGTTAAAGTAATATAGCCGCTGATTATCAGACCGCGCCGATTTTGGCGCTTCAGAAACCGAGTTTTTCCCCAAAACTCGGTTTCTATAGAAATCAGCGGCTCATAAAGTTAGTGATATAGCAACTGATGGTCGGACCTCGCTGATTTTAAAAGCTGCTCCAAATCAGCGTTGTCTGGAAATCAGCGGCTATAAGTAATTGCTATCTTATGCCTTCCTTCAGGTACAACCAGGTACAACCAATTCTTCCCAAACTCAAATCTACTTTTGAATGAAGCACCCTGGCCGTCGCATATCACTGAATTAACCGATGCGCTGATGGGCACTTTAACTATCATACCTTCATCGGATTCACAACAGGCGGTGAAACTGACTGTTGTGTCGCTGACTATCACATCTGTAATCTGAGAACGCGAACGCTTATCCCACCACTCCCATAGTCCGTCATTGCCTTTGTGGACGGCGATTATACCTCTGCTTTCGATATATCGAAGCGTTTCCTCTATTGCTGCCCTACAAGCCGGAATGCGATAGATATTGACGGGATGGTAAAACATATCCATTACTAAATGATATTTTGCCGCGATGTCAATGACTTTGTGAACCAAATCGAAATCGGTAGTTTCGCTTGAACTATAACCGACTTCGTAGGCAGTGATTGGCTCTTCGAGAAAATCAATCTTTTTGTTTTCGTATAAGTAGTTGTCATAAAAATAGAACGGATAACAAGTGCCGAAGACAAATCCTAACCGGTTTGCGGGGTTCATCGGTGGCAAGGGATGATGGATAAAACTATTGTCCGCCCTACCACCCACGGCTCGCATCCATTTGGCAGGCTCTACCCAACCTGACCATCGCACACAGTGGTTGACGCTACATACATGACGAAAGCCAAACGTTTCATAAAACGCTTCCGCCTGCGCGCGGACATCGGATTCAGTGAAACCGCAGGGATGTTTGAAATTGTCCCAGAAATTATAGTGTAGAGAACATTCATGGCCATTGGCTAAAACCGCTTTTGCTTCTTCAACTGTCATCGCAAATTTGCCCTCTTTGTTCGGCATAATGTTGATATGGTAGGGCAAGCCCTTTTCTTTCATCCAATTGGACGCCCAAACTTGCGTCCCCGCCGCCGCTTCATCATCGCCGCCCCAATAGAACAGAGCGTCGGGAATTTGGTTGTCCCCCTTAGAAAAGGGGGCCAGGGGGTTGTTCTTTGGAGGCATCTGATAAATCAACGGCTGCGGTTTTTGCGCAAGCATGTTTTGAATCAGAAACAGTATCTCGTCGGCATACAACACCTCACGTTCGTTGTTGCCGATGGCTATCAAATCTCCGGTGCGGTAGTAACCATCGCCATCGCGGTCGTAGGTAATCGGGATACCCTGATGCAAAACCCAGAGAGTCTGCGGAACATTAAAGGCAAAATAGTAAGTATGCCCATTGTGATAATCTCGCTTAGTGATGGCGGCGTAGCCGGTGTCGGTCCCATCAACTCCATACAAACGCGCTATCTCAGTCGAATTTTTCGGAGAGAGGTTGCGGATATTCGAGAAGATTATCAATTTTTGTTCGGGATGCAGATACGAATGGATGTGCGTAGTTAATGAGTCAGGCTTTAAATCGAAATAGCCTGATATTGCATAATCATTCTCAGGTTGCCGGGTGGTTGAATCGCAGGAATTGCCGAAAATCTCATCCAACCCCTCCGTCCCAAAACCAATCAACACGCCCCCCGATTTCACCCACGAGTCCAGATTTGACTTCATTGTATCAGTTATCTGCGCTTTTGTTAAATCCCCAATGAACAGAATACTCACCTTACCGAGAACGTCTGAATCTTCCAGAGAATTTCTGGACATCTCCATCGCTCGCAAGCCTAACTGCTCGTTTATCTCCTTGATGTATTCATACCAGTAATTCTTCCCCTGCCGATTTGCTTCTATGCGTAAATCGGCATCGTAAATGTAGGCAGTGGTTAAATTTATAACATCTTTTGTCATTTTGTCCTCCATCTTCTTGGTGTATTTTTTAGCATATCATAGTTCATCTGAATTGTCAAGGTCAGAAACCCGTCCAAACTTTTCTTTTAAAAAGAAAAGTTTGATCAAAAGAAACACTGAGGAATTTCTGACCCGTTTTCTCGGAGAAAACGGGTTTCTGATTAGCAAAAAATAGTTGACGATGAAATAGAGATATGATATAAATATTTTATGCGAACCCTGCTAATACATTCAATTATAATAACCACGATAACATTTCTAACCTTAATCCCCAACGCCTTCGCCAGTTTTGAGCGACCAATGTTAACGCCGCGCGCTCTTGCAATGGGCGGAGCGTTCATTGGTCTGGCTGAAGGAGCGCTTGCCGGGCATTGGAACCCTGCCAGCATTGTTTCAGAGGGCTCATCTTTCTCTGCGGCTTATTCCCGCCCTTTTGGAATAAATGAATTGACCGAGAGCATTTTGGGCTATGAACAAACTTTAGGATATATAGGAAATTCAGCAGTTGCTTGGCAACAGTTCAAAACAACGGGTTATCGCGAAAACACATTATCGATGGTATACAACCGCAAAGCATGGTCAAATTTGAATATCGGAGTCAAAGTAGAATACCTAAACCTGGGTATCCATGGATTTGGCAGCGCTAACGCGTTGGATTTCAACTCTGGAGTCCTATGGCACGCTAACGAAAATTGGCGTTTAGGCATTGCGTTTCTCCGGATAAACCGTCCCAAAGCGCCACACCGATTGCCTCGTACCTTCGCCGTAGGAATTGCGCTCAAGGCTGCCCAAAACATGACTCTGACAGCAGATATGCGCAAAAATAGTTCGCAGAAAATTGATACGCTTGCCGGCTGTGAACTCAAAATCAATCCGACGTTTGTAATTCGGGCAGGTGTTCACAACCATCCCTGGCAAGTTACATTCGGATGGGGAGTCTATTATGGTTGGGTTCACCTTGACTATGTTTGGTTGAGCCATCCAAACCTGGATGGGACGCATCTGGTTTCTGTAAGTGTAAACATAAAATAGCATCTTGCGAAATAAGATTAACTTTTTGTTTTCGCAAATGGAAGTCTATAAACCCATTCTCAAGATATCCGATTAGAGAATGGGTCTAACCTAAAAACTCAGGAGGTGATAAAAAATGCCGAAATTTGTAACAATCGTCGCCTTTGCACTGGTCATCGGAGTTATTGGCTGTGCTACGTGGTTTACGAAGTAAACCCGTCCTCACTTCCGCTGGAATCCCGTTTGGAGAAACCGGTGACTATGACCAAGATGACAGATTCACCCAGCGAATATTTCGTCGTGCATAAGCATGCATTCTGGCTTTTCGGGGGATTAATTCCGGTGTCACTGCCAGAAGTCGATGAAGTTGTTGGACGCATGGTAGTAAATAATGCCGGCGTGCAGAATCTAAAAATCACGACGGAACTTTCCTTGTTCGATTTTTTACTCTCAGCGCTAACAAGCGGTGTCATTTACTCTCAGTCAGTCATCATTGAAGGCGAGGCGTATGATTATTAGTATTCGCTTATTTTCTACATTGACTCATGTAACTCCGTGAGATAATAGATAGAGTTTATAATAGAAATAACGTTTATTTCCTATCTCACGGGGTAAAAACTAAGTGCGAATAATTCAGACAGTCAAGAAAACTAGAAAACCGGAAAGCCAGACGGTATGGCTTATTGGCTCTCCGGTTTTCAGGCTTTCCGACCACCTGTCTGCTTTCGGTGAAATGATTACTACACGCGGGCATAAATCCGGCTACCATTTTGAATGCGGAACTAAGGAATGAATTCTTTGCGCCTTTGCGTCTTTGCGTTAAATATTTTGACAATGGTATCTCAACTTAAGCCTTCGTGTACTACTGACTTTTTGCCAGTCGATGGAACCTAATTTGGACTTAAACTTCCGTTCATTCCGTGAACGATTAGTACGACTCGCAAAACAAAAAGGAGAGGATGTAAAATGCGATGTACGATGATAAACTTTCGGTGTTTTCTTCTGATAGTTAGCCTCATTTTCGTTGGTTGGTCCTGTACCACTTCGGAGGATTCAGATGACTTCAGCACGATTGAGGAACTTCCTTATGCTGTTGGAACTAACTTTGATGCAGATGCCGTATATAATAACTTAAACGAGAATGCTCAAGCAGATTGGATTATAAAAGAAATAACGATAAAAAGCGATAGTGAGCTTAGCCTGAGTATGGAACTCCACTATCGTTCTTCTCCTCCTTTAGGCCTCACCTTTGTCGGTTCTGCGGTATTTCTTAAATTATCTGACGCTTATAGAAGATTAGCAGGCCTGGCTGCGGGCGAAGTTCGTTACAGCCCCCTCCTGTTCGCTCCTATTACCATACAAGAGATAAATTCACGACGGTGGCTCATTAAGTACACAGGTGCCTTTGAGACTCCTGAAGCAAATGTAGAATATATGTCTCTTGAGTCTCTTAGACTTGCCTTCGCATGGGTTCGCGTATATCAAAACGCTCAAGGAGAATATTTTTATGAATGGGCGGTTTCGAACAATTATTATTCTTCTGAGAATTTGGATACGAAAGTGGGAATAAGATATAAAAATATACCCGGGGATTTCAGACTCTATAATCCCGTACCTGAATCGGAAACGAATGTTCTATATATCTTCAGTGAATCCACTGACTATTTTAACTATGTAGCGTGGTTAAAAGCGCATATTTGATTCTGACCAACAAGAAAGAATGATAATGAACTTTCAGTGTTGTTTTCTTTCAAAACGAAACATAACCATGTTCCGCAAGAAACTCAAATTCTGATACCAAATCAGCGTTTAAGTTTCCCAATTCCAGCTTGACTAAAGTCATAATTTCCAACAAATTCCTTTTCCCATCACACCAGTATAGCGCGCATCCCAATTCGCCCCACCAGCGAGGGCTGGACTTTTTCAACCTTAGTTCATCGGGTAAATCGTCGTAAGTCACCGTGCCGATGAATTTGCGTTTGGGGATGATTTGCGACGCTTCGCGTTCAGTCTCCGTTAATTCCTCTTTGATTTCTACCAGTGTCAGATTGTGTGTTTTCGCGTATTCATCAATTGCATGTTCAAACCGATGTGTTTCATCTTTTGCAGTTTGGTTGAGTTGTTTGGAAAGTTCATCAAGCGTGCCATTGATTTGACTTATCTCATCCTCAGACAATAATCGCTTCACAGAATGCACTGCTTCGATTTGACGTTCAAGCAGATAATTGATTCGCTTCGTTCCTTCGGCTCTCAATTGAGAGAGTGATTCATCCGACGCGATGTCCGTCGTCAAAAAGCTCGTAATGTGGGCTTGAACTTCATTTGCGATTCGCTGTTTGCCTTTGGTCGCAACTTCATGCGCTAACCATTGCGCTTCATTGTATCCAGCGTTGGCGATAAAGTAGAGATAGGTTGCGGCGAAAATTCCCGAACTTTTGATGGTATTTTCATCAAGGATTTCTGGTGTATCGGCGGAAGTGTGCCAGTATTTGCCGATTTCATAGAACGAATGCGCAGGCGAACCGACCATTGGGTCTGCCATCAGATTATCTATCATTGAGAAGTTTTTAAGAGTTCTGTATACGAAGTTATGATTTTGGGAGGACACCGCTTCGAGAATTTTCTCCGTTAGCACATCGGTGTAGGACATATTGGAATGCGGATTTGGCGTGAATTGTAGCGGTGCCCCGATAGCATAAGGCGCGCCGGCGACGGTATCTAAATTGATGCAGGCGACAGTGTTTTTCATCCGTTCCATGTTCGCTGTCACATAAGCCAAACTTCCGTAACACTCGGCGCACATCAGGATGCGGATGCTGCGTTTGGGGCGCGGTAATTTGCCGGAATTGATGAGGCTATTCAGGCATCTGCCGATTTCTAACATTGCGCCGCATCCAGAGGCGTTGTCGTTCGCGCCTTGTTCGCCGTTGTGGCCGAGTACCATTACCTCTTCGTGTTTACAAGATGTGCCTTCAATGACACCCGTTGCGCCGGGCAGAATGCCGGCGTAAAATCGGCTATCCACTTTTGCGCGAACGACAACCTTACCGCTATTGTGGATAATGTCCCGCAACATTCTGCCTTTGGCAGGCGGAATGCTGAACCCGACGAGATGAGTATCCCTTTTCGTCAGCATCCACCCCCCGGGCAAATTGCTCCACCCGTTAATCCACATCGTCACATCCGGCAAATCATCCGGGCGAGTCGAATAAAAAGAGATAATGCCCATTGCGCCATTCTTGGCGGCGGCAACTTTAATCCCTCGCGGCTGCTTATCGGTCAACAACATCTTGCCCGCAACGTCAAGTTTTTCCACTTCCTCCGGTGTACCTTGTTCGAGGGATAAAACCTCCGCTTCAATGCCCTCTTTGTGTGTAGGCGCGCTCCACATGACAACTGCGCACGGTACTTCCTGACGATTCGCAAGAACCTGCGCGGATTCTTTCGGTTCGACGATTTCCAACGTCGCTTCTCCTACATCCCACGCTAACGGCGACATCCAGTTACCAAACAGTGTTTCGCCATCCGCCGGTTGTTCAATCAACTCAACTTCAGAGAGTCCATCGCTCTTCATCACATCCACGCAATACCGCGCGCCATCCAAAATTTTGGAAAAAGTAAACCAACGGTCATTATTCCATACACCTCTGGTATATTCTATCGCTTTTGCGCCGCTGAATTCTTGTTCAATTACTTCCATGATTTTTTTGAACATAAGTTCCTCCGCTTCGCCCAAAACCCGTTTTCTCCGAGAAAACGGGTTTCTGACTTTTTATTCGACGCCTTCAGTTATCCCTTTGCGATTCCTAACAAACTTTTGAAAGTTGTTCCTTGTTTTTCAAGGTCAATTATGATATATTATTTTTTATCACATTGAGAATAAAAAGTCAATTACTTTCAAGGAGGCAATGAATGATTAGCACTATACCTTTTTTCGTAAACACATTGTTCGGTCTGGCAACTGAAACTGACGCTCCGGAGCAGATTATCCCCGCTCAAAATGACATTCCATTGGATGCGCCTGTCGGTGAACGCCCGTATGAAATGGTTTGGGCGAAGCGGACAGAGGAACGTCCGCCGTTGGTGGATTTTGAAAATCTAAACGGCTGGATGGTGGCTACTTATGCAGGCGCGCATGCGACGTTTGCACGCAGTCGCGAACAACAGATGTGGGGGCAGTATGTCGGCAAGTTGACATACACCGGCAAATCCAAAGATAGCAAAATTTTATTGCGACCGCCAAAACCAATTCCGATTGAAAATTCGTTTGATTGCGTGAACATCTGGTGCTATGGCAATAATTGGGCGTGGCAGGCCGACCCATCGACTCCCCAGGTTCATTTGGCAGTACACATTCAGGATGCAAACGGCCGCGCTTTTCGCATTCCGTTGACGCATGTGCGCTGGCAAGAATGGTGGCTCGTCCATAAGCGCATCGACAAGGCGATGTTGGATGAGATAAAATTCCCCTGCGCATTTGTAGGATTGGAGATTTTGGGCGGCGCTAATTCAGAAGAACGAACCATATATTTTGATTCATTGGCGTTTTACACTGAAGAGTTGAAGCCGCTGACGTTTGAACTGCGTCCCGCTCGCAATATCAAACCGTTTCCTGGGCAAAGTCACGGTTTAAACGGCACCGGCGAAGGCGTACTACCGTTTCCAACCCGCGAGGAAACTATCCTTCCCGAAAATTTTGAGAAGCAATTCACAAATACCGTCAAGAGCGAACAACCGGGCGAATTTACTTTTCGATACACAGGTGAGGATGAGATTTGTTATGTTTACAAACCGCAGACGGGCAACCTCGGCGAAATTACAGCTTTCTTAAATGGCAAGCAGGTAGCGCGACCGATGATGGATGGCGGTGTGAAATTTGCGGAAAATTACGGAGCCGGGAAATTGGAATCCGCTGAATTACACAATGATGTAGTCACGGCGATTTTCGTTTACGGAGATGACGACAAAGCCATCCGCGTCGAATATCACCTGCACATCAAACAGAAATCGCTCATTTTGGATGTTTTTTGTCGCGGCGGTTCAGCGACGGAATTGTCCTTAGGGCAGATGAGCGAAGTCGAAAATCCACGCTTGATTACGATTCCATATCTAACTTATGGCGGTTCAAACCCGCGTGTGCTGATGACGAGCGCTGATAAACGACCATTGTTTACATCCGCCTGGGTCGATTGGTATCGGTCTAATGGTTCTGAACTTTATTCGGAGGAGTGGGAGAAAGAAAATTCAGCCAAAATCAACGGAGGCGTTCGGTATCTTCCGAAAACCGATGGCACACGAAATGACCTATTTGAGCGGATATTTCTGACGGTTTCGCCCATTTTTGAGGAGACGCTGCCGACGATTGCAAACCCGCCGAGTCCCTGGGGCAAAGAGGCGGGAAATTATCTCTGGCAAGAAAGCTGGGGGCCATCGGATTACGAGAAAGAACATGAACGCTCGAAGATGCTGCGTTCCTACGGAATTGACCAATTGATTCAGTGCAATCATGAAATCACCTGGCGCGATGGCGGCGAGAGTTTTACGCTACGAACAAAAGCTGCGCCGAAAAAAGGCGGCGATGAAGGATTACAGCGATATGTTGCGGCGCAGAAATCACTCGGCTGGCGTTCAGGACTATACACAAACTACTGCGACTATGCGCCGGTGAACGAACATTGGGACGAAGACGGCGTACAGCGCACTCCTGTAAACGACTGGCGGCATGCCTGGGCGCGGTGCTATGCCCTGAAACCCTCACGCGCTGTCGAGTGGGATGCGCAACTTGCGCCGATTATCAAACAGAAATACGCTTCCAATTCGGCATACACCGACGTTCACACCGCCGTCTCACCCTGGGGATATTGCGATTACGACGCGCGCGTGCCCGGAGCCGGCACTTTCGCGGCGACGTTCTATGCCTACGGCGAAATTCTGCTCAACGACCAGAAAGTTTACGACGGCCCAATTTTCTCCGAAGGTACGTATCAATGGCTGTATGCGGGATTGGCATCGGGCAACTACGGATTGGCATATACCGGCGTTGATTTGTCTGAAGTGCCGCTCAATGTGGCGTTTGATTTGATGAAAATCCATCCGTTAGAATGCGACATCGGCATGCCGTGGACAGGCGGATTTTTCAAGAAGGGAGGCTGGAACTCGCCTGAACGAATTGAAAACTCAATAGACCGATTCATCGCAGCAACATTGGCGTATGGACATATCGGCTGGTTGGTGGAAGAGGGTCACGGCATACGGTTGACATGCCGTTCATATTATCTCATCCAACAAGTCGCCAAACGTTATGCGATGCAGCGACCGACGAAAATCGAATATGCCGACGCAGATGGCAACTGGCTGACGGTTTCGCAAGCGTTGGCGACGAATGCTATTGAAAATTCTCGCCTGCACGTAGTCTACGAAAACGGCCTGGAATTGTTCGTCAACTATCCAACAGGTTCAACCGCCAATGATTGGTGCGTTTCCAACAAAGATGCCACTCTGCCGCCAAATGGTTTCTTTGCCTGCGACAGGGACGGAAATAATTCCTCTTCTTTTCTTTTTGATTAAACTTTTTCTTTTAGGAAAAGAAAAAGTTTGGACGGCTTTATCGCCGCATCCATGCTGGTCAATGGACATCGCATTGACCAGGTGATTTCCCCAGAATACGTTTACCTTGATGGGCGCGGCCACGATGCGGAAACCGAATGGCTTGCGACATCAGGCGCGGTGGCAATGAAACTCGTAGAGGAACCAGAACAGTTAGAAATTATTGACATCGAAGACAATAATCGAATTGGATTCCGTTGCGATTTTTCCAACCCCGTCTGCACAGCTTATGACCTCGAAGGAAATTCTTTAGGAACAGTGACTTTAGAAGTGAAAAATGGCAAATGTTGGCTGACATGCGTTGAAGGCGCAAGAAGGTATGTTGTTGTGGGGAAATAAAGAGCAATATAGCCGCTGATTAGGTGGTTTACGAAGTAAACCACTGAACGAAGTGAACAGACCGCGCTGATTTTAGGCACCTCTCCAATCGGCGTTGTCTGGAAATTAGCGGCTATAACTATAACGTGTTTTTCACACATGCGTTGTTTGTCAATAACCCCGACTGAAAATCGGTCGGGGCTTGTGATATCTGCAAGCCCAGCGGGTTAAGCAAGTTAAACTATTGACTAGACAGTCCCACTTACCACAGGGGGTTAGGGGGTTGTTTCTGAACTGACCCGTCGTTCTTATGGTGGAACACGTTCTTTGGTATTCAAGAGGGGGTCTTATGTTAAACACGAAAAATATGGTGTCTGTTATGTTGGCGGTGCATCGAACAACAAAGGAACTATTAGCCTGCATTCTTTGTTAGATGGCAAACGGTTGACACAAAATGCACAGCTATCTGAGTGTAAGCATTTAACATACGCAAGCTTTCGAACCTGGAGGTTCTTTTAAAATGGTTGTATCACTCTTAGGGATATGATATAATATGACTTTGGTAAATTTGGATGCGCCCAAGATTCTATCTTGGTTTTCGGTGCCTGGCTAACCATTTGCCAACTTAGAAAGTTGGGCTACGGTTGATGGGTTTTAATTTGCCAAAGTCAAGTTAGCCAACAAGGAGAATAGAACATGAAGGAAATGAGAGACGGAATAAGTCAAGCCGAGCTTGCCATCAGACCACACCATCTGCTCGGCACTGTTTGTACTCTGGGCGGCGTGGAATGTCCCTTGCTCGGAAGAGATAGAAGCAACTATATTCTCGAGCAGGTGAGCCATGATGCAACGCTTCGCATAAAGTTGGTGTCGAACGCCGACGAGGTAGCCTATTTCAGGGAGATGCAGCCCGAAGACTACGCCCAAATGGACACGCAAGAAATCTTCAACCGAAAGAGAGACCTTGACGTATTGCAAAAGTTGGGATTAGTTCCAGGAGCCATTCAGCGCGCTCGTTATCTATATACGTTGCTTTTTGAACGGATTAAGACACCCCAGGGTATCTGCGCTTATGACCATAAGCCGAAGGCGTTGGTGAGCGAAGCGAACACCCCCGGCTGGGAAGGATGTTCGCACGCTAACAGCGGGGCGTATGAGAATATACGCGCCAAGGGATTTGCCGCTGTAGTTTATATGAGAAGCGAGGAGGAGAGGAAGCGGTACAAAGAAATATCTGTCGCGGAAACCTACGACAGCGAGCGGCTTTATATCCGCTCACACCATCTCATGTGCATGGCCTGCTACTACAACGGCGGAAAGGGGAATGTCCCACGGGAAAACGATAATCTCTACGAAGCTATAAAACGAATCCAGGAAAACCCTGATACTGAAATTACCCTTGTTGAGGGCTGCTGCATGCTCTGCGACCCCTGCGATGGTTACGACCCAAAGACGAATCGTTGTGTTCACGACGGTGGTCTCATCAGAGACTACAAAAAAGATTTGGACGTTTTCCAAAAACTGGGCTTAATGCCCGGAGCAACCATGAAAGCAAAGGAGCTCTACGACCTGTTGTTTGAACGGATTCTCTCCACAAGGGACGTCTGCGGCTACGGAGATGGCATTGTAACGTCTCATGAATGGAGTATCTGCGGCGGGCCAGAAGGAAACGAAGGGTACAGAAAGACGATAGAGAGTGGTATATTTTCTCGCGCATAAGAAACCCGTTTTCTTCAAGAAAACAGGTTTCTGGCGTAACAGGGAGCCTTGAGTTACTATATGAAAAAAGGCATAATTTCCATTATCTTCGTGGCGTTTATCTGGGGCGGGTTCAACGTATTCATCAAAGCCCTGAGTTCTCAATTTGATGTTGTAACGCAAAGTTTCTTCTGGTATCTTTCGGGCGGAACAGTGGCACTATTGTTATCCGCGATTACCGTGCCGAAAGAATTGCTCGTCGCAGTCAAAAATATCAAACTATTTTTTGTCCCGACTATTTTGATTGCAATCCACTTACTCACTTTTATCCAGGGGGTTTATATGACGAATGCGACGAGTTCCGCTTTGATAGCCAAATTGAACGCTATTTTTGTCCCAATTTTATCCTTCGTATTTTTCCCCGATGAAAGGCGGATTGTAAAAAACAAAAAATTCCTCTTGGGAACATTTTTAGCCTTTGTCGGAGTCGTAGGCGTGATTCTGACCAAATCGCAATCCTCATCCAACTATGACAGTAGAGGCGCGATATTGCTTGTGTTTAGCATGCTCTGGATTGCGGTATATGTCATCAAAATCAAAACGCTTGTCCAGAAAATTCACCCGCTTGTGATAATCGCTTGTGTGCCGCTATTGGGATGTCTCATACTTCTGCCTTTAGTATTAGTGTTCGGAAATCTGCATAAAATATTGGAGGTCGATTACAAAACTGCTTTTCTATTGCTCGGCGCAAGCGCAGTGAGCCTGGGAGCGGGAGATTCGTTGTACTATTACTCCATCCGCCATCTCGGCGCATCCATCTCAACGAGTTTCCTGCTTATTACACCGCTGATTACGGGTGTATTAGGGTTTTTTGCATTGGGTGAACGATTGACCACTGGACAGATGTTGTTCAGCATTATCTTAATTGTGGGATGTTTGCTTACGGTACGTGTGAAGAATGAAACGTAAAAATAAGCTCTTTAAACCAAAACCAAAAACCAAAAAGAAAATAATTCCTTTCTTTTTCTTTTGGAAGGAGAATTGCAATGAATCCTGAATTACTAAAAATCGGTATTCTCACCTGCGGGCCACTCAGCCATGTGGCAAGTATTTGGGGGGGGATTATCAATCCCATAGATGGTAGAATTAGAAGCACAGGCATGATTATAACTCATGTTTGGGACGTCAACAAAGATGACATGGATAATTTTGCGAAAAAATATGGTGTCCAGGCTGTGAAGAATTTCAACGATATGGTGGGCAAAGTAGACGGCGTCATTTTATCGGATTTTGACGCAGTGCCAGTATTCAAGCATTTAGCGCGTCCTTATCTTGAGGCGCATATTCCCATATTCATCAATCGTCCTTTCGCTTACAGCTTAGAAGACGCTTCGGAGATGATAAATCTCGCCAAGAAACAGAATACGCCAATTATGTGCGGTTCCTCATTCGAATATGTAAAAGAAGTTGAAATCGTCAGGAGTAAGACTAAATCCATCGAACCGATTGTGGGTTATGTCGTGGACAACTCAATGTCCGATTACGCTACTCACGGTGTACACGGATTGTATTTCGCTTACGCATGCGTTGGCGGGGGCGTGAAAAGCGTATCGTATCAGACCCCCGATTGGAAATCTCCCAACGGCATTGTAGTTATAGAACACGAAGGGCGCAACGGCAGTAAACCGTTTTACGGCTGTATCCAGGAAATCTCCGGCGCTGGAACTAATGCCTGGATTAAAGTCTACGGAAGAGGATTCGTAGAACAGTTCCTCTGGTGGGAAGGTTCTGGCTGGGATAGGGATATATTCCTATGGCTGCCGATGTTGCTGAAAATGCAGAAGATGTTTGAAACCGGCGGGATGCCAGAAACTTATGATAACATCTACGAAAAAACTCAGATATTTCTGGCAGGTTTCAAATCCCACCTCGTCGCAAACGGCGCACCTGTAGTCCTTGATGAAATAGGCGATTGGACAGCGCCTACTTTGAATCCGGGAAGGTACCCGGAAGAATTTGGATGTTAAAAATTATTAGTAAGAAACCCGTTTTCTGCGAGAAAACGGGTTTCGGTGTTTTGCAGGGATATACCAGCCTTACTATAAGCCAAAGCGAAATTTGACGTTCCCGAGTGCGCTTGGTATATTTACTCTAATTGCGAAGATTTCAACTGTGTATTATCACAGTTTCCACTCTTGATATGGAAGCGCTATCAAGTCACATTGGAATAACTTTAATCTTGCCGGAGAGGGAAGAACTTGATAGCACTTTTTCAACTCACACTCAATAGTATCTCCGTTGATAAGAACAAAGAGTTTCTCCTGCATCAAAACTACATCGAGCCACTGACGTTTATCAAGAGCAAATAATCGAGTGATATAAAAGTCGTTCGTCAAACCAAACTTTTCTTTTCTTTTAGAAAAAGAAAAGAAAAGTTTGATCAAAAGAAAAGAAAAAGTCTTCATATTTGTTCGGGGCGAATGAAGGAAATAAGAGGAAGTCTTTATATCGCCCCGGAAACCTGAGAGGATTAAATCGCTTCTCGAAAAACGTTGCGTTCTATCCCTAAAATCATGGGGTATAAATTCAATGCCAGAATCCCTGAGATTTTTAAAAATCATCGCTTCGAAAATGTAACCTTTTGTAACCAAACTTTTCTTTTAGAAAGAAAAGTTTAATCAAAAGAAATAATTGGAATAGAGTAAAAACAGTAAACAAGCACAAATTGTGAATCAAGATTTTTATTGTCATAAAAAACTGAACTGGACAAGTCCTCGAAAATCCGTTTTGCGATAGAGGCTTTCAGTTGCATGCCGTCTTGCTCTGGTTGAGCAGATATCCAAATCTTTTCGAGAAATCCATCCGCATATTGCCTGTCTACTAACTGGGTGTAAAGTTTCTTAAATTTGATTCGATTTCCTTCGTGGATAACAGTCGCTTCGCCCAGAATATCGAAACCTTCCAAAGCTACCAGCCACTCCGCGCTTGATAGAGTCTGGTAATTGGAGAGATACCGTGTAATCACAGCTTTATGTCTTTCTGTGAATGAAGGTGGAAGAATAATGCTCATAGTTTCTTGCCTGCTATAGTCATCCGATTTAACCGAATAGACTTTGTGAATACATCAGGTCTCGATATGTCCTTGGAACAACCGTTTTCCAATCGCCTTACAAATGACCTCGAAGTGTCTATCTACAGTACAAATCAAGGCGTCTTTGGGAGCTTCCATAGCGATTATCACATCGCCCAACGCCCAGCAGACACGCTCGCCTAAAGCTTTTCTCACGTCTTTGTTGACTCGGCGCGGGGCGGTGAGGGTACGCGTATCAACTTTTTCTTTCTCCGCAGTTTCCATTGCTTGCTGGATTTGCATAAGTTCCCGGCTATATCCAGAAAGGAAGTCGATTAGCTTGCAATGGGCTGTTCGGGCATTGCAGGATAGGCGCGAGTGGATGAAATCGCCCAGTGGTATGTTTTCTTGGACTAAATCACAATGGACGCTATCAATGATTTCGGAAAAGCTGCGTGTTGATTCCAGTTGGAGACGCTGGATTTGACGACCCATACGCATTAAGTTAAGGACAATTTCGTGCGCATTACGCTCGTTCCTCCCCCTTGACGGGGGAGGCCAGGTGGGGGTGACTAAGAGATGAATAAAGTGCACTGCAATATTACCCTCCCCTAGCCCCTCCCATCAAGGGAGGGGAATTATGGGAGACTTGCTTAACTTAATGCGCATGGAGACGCTGGATTTGCCGACCCAACTGATGGCTAAATTGTAGGGTAGAGAGCGTATGCCCTTCAACCATTGAGATAACCGTCGAAAGCGCCAAAAACAGCGATTGTACGCCGCGGGTAGAATTGAACAAACCGCGGGCGAAAGAAAGATGTACCAATAATTCATCAAGTTGTATTTCCTTTTTGCCTTGTAGCGTCATTTCGCGGAGAATTGAGCGCAGATAATTCATGCTCTGCAATATATTGCGGCGGAACTCCATCAGCGTATATTGACAGGTTATAAACTTATGCCCCTTTATATAGCCTTCGATTTCCGCCCTGCGGTCCCTATCATGGATTAATTTCTGAATCAGTATTGATGTATCAGAAAATATCGTCGCCATACTCCCTACCAGGAAATCCTTCGTCCGCCCATTCTATCAAGGCATCTGCAAGTGCCGGTGATTCGGGCAGTGTACGAATACCCGATGCTTCCAATTTATCAGTGCATTCCGTCACATCTTCAAAGGTTGGGTTGTGTTTTTGCAATCTATCTAAGAGAGCTTCAGTTGCGGAAATCTGCGCCTTTGGTGGGCGCTTTGGTGATTTTCGCCATGCGCGAGCAACAATCGGTAACAATACCGCAAGATGACACCGATACTCAGGTTGTCCGTCGAGTTTAAGAGAAAGAGATTCTACTTCAAGGGAAAAGATGGAAATATGAGATTGATATTCATCTGCCGTTTTTGATTCGACCATTTGTTCAAAGGCATGATGCACTCCTTGAAGCGTTTCATCAAAGGAGCGAGAAGCGTCGTACTTTTTGCTTGAGATGCCACTTAGCAGTTCGCTTAAAAATTGCTTCGCCTCTTTTTCGTCCAAATGATGCTTTTGCGCCAACGGCAAAAAGACAGTGGAAAGCCGTTGGGAGATTGTGTGAAGCTCAGTTGCGCTGGGGTTTTGTTTCTCATTATCAGAAATCGTACCTTTCATCATTTTCACCTCTTCTTTTGGGGAGGCGTAGGTAATTTTGACGAAATAAGATAAATTATTTTACCATAACCATCCGACGGGTAGCAATAAACTTTCCCGCTTTAATCGTATAGAAATACAGTCCGCTTGCGACTCGTTCACCTGTTTGAGAACGCCCGTCCCAATAAGCGGCGGAGGTTTTATCCATGTAATATCCAGCTTCTTTAACACCTAAGTCTAACGTTTTCACAAGTTGTCCTCTGACGTTGTATATATCTATCACAACGGGACTATCGGACGATAGCTTGAATGGAATCCACGTTTCTGGATTAAAGGGGTTGGGATAGTTTTGGAGTAGGGCGGTGTGCTTTGGTATTAACTAGCTGAAGGCCAGATTTTTTAATTGCTCTAAAACCTGTTTTTGTTCTTTGGTAAGAGAGATTTTTTCAATCTGTTCAATAGCTTCAGCTAAGACCTGGGTTTCGTTAGGAGAATTCAAAGCTGGTGCAACAGGTACGCTATCAGCCGGGAACTTTTCTATAAGCCCGACAGTGTATTGCAAAATCAAGGCTGCGTCAAGTGCGCTGATTGTGCCGTTGTCTGTGACATCAGCAGCTTCTCGTTGTTCTGGCGAAAACTCAATTGACCCAATGACATACTGAAGCACAAGAGAAGCATCGTAGGCTGTAACTTCGCCATTGCCTGAAACATCGCCATAGAGAATAGAGGTAGCAGCTAAATCGAACCGAAACGCCACATGCTCTCCTTCCCAACGCACTTGTTCATGAACCAACTTTCCGTTGAGAGACACAGACAGCAATTCACCTTCCACCGCCCCATCCTGTTCAGGCGTGGTCACATCATCTCCGTACACTGCAATCGCCCCATACTGTCCAGCCGTTTCGACCACGCCACGTCCCACAACCAGTCCATCAGCCGTGCGCACAATTACTTCCCCGCCCACAGGCGCAGGAGCGCCATCATATTGTGCATTTCCATATAGGAACATACTGCGATTCGTGGCAAATACGGTTTCGCCAGGAACCCGTTTTCTCGGAGAAAGCGGGTTCCTTACAGCCTGAATGGGCGAATTGTAAATCAGTTCAGCCGCTTCATACATCTTCAGCCAGTATCCCGCTCCTGGCGACATATCCCGCAGTGTCGTCTCCGTTACAGGTATGGTTGGATCAAACATAATGGCTTCGCCTCCCGGACGCGCTGCGCTCAAATAACGGTATTTTCCGGTGATACTCGCCAGTACCTCACTGACCAGCGGGCGAGGCTTTTGTATCCACGCAAATTCACGCGCATAGACCAGGTTATCCACAGGAGGAGCGTCGGTATCATAATATCCTGCGGGAGGAAGATAGCCAATTAGATTCCAACCTTCCGGCAACGAGAGCGATGTATCCTCGGTAAGTCGAGTGCCTGTAAATGTCAACACACCGCCGTCCGTGCCTTCGTTCAACTTTACCCAGTAGCCGTAGCCGCCCGCCATATACTTGAGCGTGTGGAAAGATTCGGGCATAGTGGTATCTATCACACTCGCTCCCTTATCATCAAATCCCGATACCTGTCGCCATGCAGGTTCTACTCCGCCGTTGTTGGGAGTGAGTATCAAGCTAAACCATTCTGCCATCGTGGAAAAGCCGAGTGTGGCAATATCCACGTATTCCGTCCCCGCAGGCATAAAAGCAGTGGGTTGATTTTCCTGATAGTAGCATGTCCCCACAGGGAAGCTAATCAGATTCCAGCCTTCCGCAAGGTACACTTTGAATTCATTCATAACATTCAGGTTGATGTATCGGGCCGCGCCGTTCTCCCAGGTATGAGCGCCTGGCCCAAGCGGCGTTGCAATCAATCGCTTATCCTCACTTCCATCGTAAATCTCAAAGCTGAGGACATCGCCATCTTTAGCGCCATCCTTCTCCGGCGTGGTTGGGTCATCGCCGTACACTGCCATAGCGCCATATACAGTCGATACTCCAACATCCGTAATCTGCCATGCGCCATACATACCAACTTTTGTTACCCGCCACAACCCGACACATCCTTCATTGATGACAACACCGGGCGCGAAAGCAGCAATACAATCGCCTAATTCGGCGTCGACGCCATTAATCTGGGCATCGCCGTAAATGAACATTGAGGTACTGGTAGGTGTTACAGTATACGGACTGAATGTCAGGGTGGTCACAGATGCTTCATTCGACCAGCCGGAGTCTCCCACATCATTGTACGCGCACACGCGATAGATGTAAGTTGTGTTGGCTTCTAATTCTTTATCGCTGTAACTGGTGCGGTTCGCCGCCACAGTAGCAATCTCAGTAAAATCTTGCCCGACTTGCTTCCGTTCAATCTTGAAACCGAGTTCGTCGGCGGAGTTATCCTTCCAGGAGAGGTCAACCTGGCTATGCGATAAAGCAATTGCCGCCAGGTTCGTGGGAGCGATGGGGATGTGTGGTTGCCCAGCGGGTGTATCAAGCCAGGGGATAAAGGTAACATAGTCAGAAACTCTGTCCCCTGTCCCTGTGGGATTGGAAGAGTGCGTGGGACCCGAAGCATCACCCCACCAGTTGTTTCGCGCATCGACAATTATCCCCGCATTTGAGTTGTAAACGCCATAGCTTGAGTTACCTGTGATATTGTTGAAATTGATAGACGCGCTGCTATTTCCTGAGATATAAACTCCATAAGAATTAGTTTGGACAGTGGATTGTTCAATGGTTGCTGTGGACTTGTCTAACGAGATTCCAGTGTAGACATTGTCCTTGACTACACAAGTATCAACAGTGATATTGCTTTGTTATGAACAAAGCAATCCAGCGCCAGACGAGTTGGTAATCTGGGTATGAGCTAAACTCACGGTGGCTTGCCAACTCATTAAGGCAGTATTATACCCTCCCCCATGAAAGCTTTTGTATTGTCCCGCTTTTTGAAGCGTGCAATACTCCAGCGTGCCGGTAGAACCTATATCAAAGTAAATGCCATGCCATCCATACGGAGAAGAAAGCGCTAAAAACTGAATTGGATTCGTCTCAGTGCCTTTGGCAATCAGATTCCCTGTGGTTGTGCCATCGCTAAAGGTTAAGCCATAGTAGTAGCAATTCCAGTCGCAATAACCATTGAAGTGTAACTGGATGCCTGCGGCAAGGGTTAAGGTGGCATCATCGGTCACCGAGATATCGCCATAGATGTGATAAACGCTGACAGCCGCCCAGACGCTATCTTTGGTAATCGTACCGCCATAAACCAGGACATTGTTATTGGTGAGAGTATTTCCAGCGAGTGTGAACGTTTGGGAGGGATACAAACTGACTCCATAAGGGCTATTGTTCGCGATGATGTTTCCTGAGAGTGATAGAATAGAGGTATCCATACCCACAGCAATCCCAGTTCCACTATTATTTGAAACAGTGCTATTTGTCATGGTTATGTCTGAGTGAGTCAGAGCTATCCCACTACCGCTATTGTTGTCAATCATTGATTCGCTAACGGTAGCAACGCTCTGCTGATACAAATATAATCCTGTAGAAGATTCGGAAATCTGCGTGTGGGATAGGGTCAATTGAGCTTTCCAGGCGAGTAAAGCTGTTGTCCAGCTACTACCGCGGAAGTTGCTTTTTGTGCTTCCAGCATGCAGAATCACACAATAGTCCATTACCCCTGTGGAATTTGCATCAAAGTAGATTCCTTGCCAGTATCCTGGGTAGGGATTTTCTAAATCAGCCACGAAGGAAATAGGCAAAGACACTGTTCCGCGCGCATCTAAATGGCCTATGGTTTCGTCATATCCAAAGGTTAAACTTGTATTTTGCCGGAAGCGTATCTGCGTGCCTGCTACAATAGTCAACGTGGCGTTATCAAATACACGCACATCGCCTGTCACAATATAAAGACTCCCATTCCACGTTGTGTCTGTTGTAATATCTCCGCTGACAAAAATGGCAGCGTCAACCACTTCAATTTGGACATGAATTCGTTCTCCAAACTTCTGTCCATCATCGGTTTGCATACGGAAATAACCCGTATATACTCCAAGACTATCCGGCGCCTTCATAGGAACGCTGAGGTCAATGGTTTCATTTGGATAGACGTACTGGCTGAGATAGAGCACCTTTGGCGCATTCATTTGGTCGCCCCCATCAAACGCAAGCGCGTATCCCACGTTCCAGTCAGTAGTTCCTGTATTGCGTAATCTCCAGATCTTGGTAAAAGAAGTTCCTTTGATAATTCGGGTTCCGTCAGGATAATTAATGTGCTTAACAAGTTCTGCATTATCGTTTAGCGCGGGCAGGATGGTAATAAATAAATCTTGTGTATCTGTTTGCTGCTCACTATCCTCCACCTGTGCTGTGAAGTTAAATGTGCCGTCAGCCGTGGGCGTTCCGGAAATTTCGCCAGAGGATTCGTTGAGACTTAATCCATTAGGTAAGTTCCCATTAGTAATACTCCAACTATAAGGAGGAGTTCCACCGGTGGCTTGTAGGGTTTGCGAGTAGGGTTGCCCAACTGTGCCATTTGGGAAGGTTGTGGTGGTGATTTGGGGAGAGGTGGGTTCGGTTTGGATGGTTGAGTAATTTGAAGCTAAAGGAAAAGTGCCAAAGATAGGTATATCATCTGAAAGTTTGATAGAATCTTTACTCTGAATTTTAACACCGGCTGTATGTCCGGAGACAGCAGAAGCAGATATTTCAAAAAGGACTTTCAAGTATCCGCAAGTATAGGGCAGGAGCGTGTAATTAAGGTTTGAAAGTGTAACTTTTTTATTTGAAAATTGCCCTTGTCCAAGAATATCATCAAAGATATTGACGAGTTTAGCTATGGCTATATCACTATCTACGGCTGTACCTGTTAAATCAATGGTCAGTTCTTGGAGTGTTGTGGGTTGAGTTCCTACGTAGTCAAAATTAACTTCTAACATCTCAACATTTTGGCCGGGGGTGACGGTTGATGGGGCGAGGGAGGTGGCAGTGAGGGTGAGGTTATTCACTGTGTCCCCGAAAAGTTGATATAGACCAGCGACATACTGCATTGCCTCCAGCATTAAAATATCGCCTATTTCCATACATTCTTTATCGCCAATATCTGTCCTTTCGTAAGAATCAATCGAAAATTCCTCGTGTATGAAGAGATTATCATATGTAACATATATTTTGTTAACACCAGGATAGTTACTCTCGAAGTCATCGGAAATCATTACTCTTCCTCTATCAGCGCTAAAAGAGTAGCTATCAAATATTTGCTGCCA
>Ga0194125_10000820_pt1 | contig 52878 bp, 45 predicted proteins | sample TA2KigC250mmetaG_FD_148626 | JGI IMG/M metagenome (GOLD analysis project Ga0194125, IMG submission 148626) | Freshwater microbial communities from Lake Tanganyika, Tanzania - TA2015034 Kigoma Deep Cast 250m | ecosystem: Environmental > Aquatic > Freshwater > Lake | place: Tanzania: Lake...
CGAGTCGACGCACAACCGGCAGGCCGCGCAGCGCGTCGCCTGGCTGCGGCAGCTCCGGCGCGCGGGCTGCACGCCCCGCTTCCTTTCGTCGGAGCAGATCGAGCGCGGCGACCTCGCGGGGGGCGGCTGGAAGACCCTCGTGATGCAGGGATCGCTCGCGATGTCGGACCGCGAGACCGCCGCGGTGCGCGCGTTCGCCGCCGCGGGCGGCACGCTCGTGTACGAAGGCGAACCCGCGGCCTTCGACGAGCGCGGACGACTGCGCGCGGCGCCGGTGTTCGAGGCGCGCGCGGCGTGCACGAACGTCGCGGCGGCCGTGGCGGCGGTTCCGGCGCCGGTCCGCGTATCGCCGGCGGCGGCGGGCGTTGTGGTCCATCGCTACCGCCTCGGCGACGCGCGGCTGATCGCGCTCGAGCGCGACGCCGATGTCCGGATGGGCGAGGACCTGAAGCTGGTCGGGGGCGACGCCGCGTCGGAGACGCCGGTCGAGGTCGAGGTGACGCTCGACCGCGCGGGCCACGTCACCGACCTGCGCGACGGCCGCCGCCTCGGGCGCACCGACCGCGTGCGGCTGACGGTCGATCCGTGGCGGCCGTCGATCCTGGCCGTCACCGACGCGCCGCTGCCCGACGGCGACCCGGTCGCGCACCTCGCGGCCGCCGCGGCGCGTCAGGGAGCGCGGAAGCAGTAGACGTGCTTCTTGCCGCGGAGGTAGAGATCCCGTCCCGCCACCGCGGGCGAGGCGTCGAAGCCGTCCTCCAGCCGGTTGAGCGCGAGCACCTCGAACGTGCCCGCGTCCCGGATCACCGCCACCGTGCCGTCGCGGCCGGGCAGGTAGAGACGCCCGTCGGACACGATCGGCGAGGCATAGATTGACTTCATCCCCTCGATGCGCTGGCTGTCAAAGAGGACCGTTCCGGTTGCGGCATCGACGCACGAGAGTTTCGGCTGCGTGCCGGAAACGAAGAAGAGCCGCGTCCCGGACAGGACCGGCGACGGAACGTACGGCGCGTTGCGCTTGAGTTCCCACTTCACCGCATCGGTGCCGGTCAGGTCGCCGGTGCGACCGAGCGCGATCGCCTGCACGGCGTTGCCCCGGAATCCGCTGGAGCAGTAGACGACGCCGTCGCCGGGCACGGGCGTCGGGATGACGTTGACGGTCTGGCCGCCGCACTCCCAGTTCACATTCCCGGTTTCGGGGTCGTAGCTGCGCGTGCGGTTCGTGCCGGAGACGATCGCCTGGAGCTTCCCGCCATGCCCGACGACGAGCGGCGTGGTCCACGAGGAGGCTTCGTCCCGCGGCTTGCGCCACAGGACCTCGCCTCTGTCGCGGTCGACGGCCGCGATGGCCGAGCCCGCTTCCTGGTCGAGCAGCGCGATCACGGCGCGGCCGGCGAGGGCCGGCGAGGAGGCCTCGCCGAACGTCACGCGCATCGTCATGCGGCCGAGGTCGCGGCTCCACGTGAGGGCGCCGTCCATCGTGAGGCAGTGCAGGCCGCGCGAGCCGAAGAAGGCCCAGAGGTGGCGGCCGTCGGTCACCGGCGAGCCCGAGGCGAACCCGTGGTCCGGGTGCGTGCCCTCGTGGGGCACTTCCTTGCGGACCGTCGTACGCCAGAGGGTCTTCCCGGTGTGGCGGTCGAGGCAGACGACATCGAAGGCGTAGGGAACGGTCGGCGTGCGGATGCCGAAGTTCGCCGCCATCGCGTTGGCGGGCGGCGTCCCCTCGTCGGTCGCGGCCGTGGCGGGCTGGGCGGTGAGGAGGAAGAGCCGGTCGCCCCAGATGACCGGCGTCGATTCGCCGCGGCCGGGCGTGTCGATGCGCCAGCGGAGGTTCTGCGTCGCGCCGAAGGTCACGGGCAGGCCCGCGCCGTCGGCGCGGCCGGTCATTCCCTCCCCGCGCCATGCGGGCCAGTTCGTGACGGCGGCGGGGGCGGAGGCGGCGAGGAGCGCGAGGGCGGCGAGGGTGTGAAGTCGGGGAATGGTCATGCGGGGCTCCTGCGGGGTTTGCGGGCTCTCGCGGCCAAAAGCCCGGTGGGACCGCCCGATTGGGTCCGCCCGGCGGGGCCGCGGGTTGCGGCGGCGAGAAGGGCGAGCAGTTCGGCCATGGGGAGGCCGACGACGTTGGTGTAGGAGCCGCGGATGCCGCGGACCATGTGGGCGGCGCCTTCCTGGATGCCGTAGGCGCCTGCCTTGTCCATCGGGTCGCCGCTGGCGATGTAGGCCTCGATCTCGGCGGCGCCGAGCCGGCGGAACACGACATCCGTCGCGATGGTTCGCGAGACGCGGCGGCGGGGACGGCCGGGCGCGTCGACGACGACGGCGATCCCGCTCATGACCTGGTGCATGCGGCCCGAGAGCGCGCGCAGCATGCGGCGGGCGGCGGCGGCGTCGCGCGGCTTGCCCAGGATGCGGCGGCCGAGGACGACGATCGTATCGCACCCGATCGCGGCGCGCGCGCGGCGCGCGGGGCCGAGCCGGTCGGCGACGGCGAGGGCCTTGTCCAGTGCGGCGCGGCGCGCAAAGGCGGCGGGAAGCTCGCCGGGGCGCGGCGTCTCGTCGATGTCCGGCACGACCACGCGGAAGGCAAGGCCTGCGCGGGCGAGAAGCTCGCGGCGACGGGGCGAGCCGCTGGCGAGGACCAGGTCGACCGTACGGCTCCGGGAATTCGCGCGCATGCGCGGGAGGATGAGGACAGGGCGGCCCCGGGTCAATCGCGAAGCGGCGCCCACGGGGGCTGCTCGGGGAGGGCGGCGAGGAAGTCGTCCGTCAACGCTTCGGCATAGGCGCCCGCGAAAGTGCCGGCGAGCCACCGCGGCCAGGCCTCGTCGAGGAGGCGGTTCCACGACGCGCCCTCGCGGCCCGGGACGATCGGAAGAAAGGCGATGCCGGTCTCCCGGGCGGCCGAGAGGTCGCCGGGGGCATCGCCGATGATGGCGGCGCGGGCGGGCGGGATCCCCGCGTCGTCGAGGGCGGCGCGGATCTGCGCGGGCTTGGGGCCGCGGTCGCTGCCGCCGATGCGCGCGACGAGCCCCGCGATGCCCGACTCCGTCCACTCCGCGAGCAGCTGCTCCTCCGGCGCCTGCGAGACGACGGCGAGTTCCGCCGTCTCCCGCATCGCGGTCATCGCGCGCACCGCCTCCGGAACCGGCGGCATGCGGCCGGTGCGGGCGAGCCGGACGCTGAAGTCGCGGGACCATTCGAGGATGCGCGCCAGTTCGGGATCGCCGGTCGCCGTGACCGCCGCGGCCAGGGTGCCGTTCGTCCAGTCCGGTCGGGAATCCATGAAGCGCCGCAGCGAACCGAGCCGGGGCAGATCGACCGGGAGCGGGCCCGGTCCGAGCCGGTCCCGGAGGAAGCCGATGATCTGCACGAGCCCGGACAGCCTGTGACTCCCGCGCGACCGGCCCTCGAGGTTGACGAACCGGATCACCTCTTCGGCCATCCGCGCGATCGGCCCGAGGCCGAAATGCCCGATCGTCGTGTCGCGCATCACCTCGAACTTCGCCGGCATGTTCGGGAACACCGAGCCGTCGGAGTCGATGGCGATCAGCCTGTCGCTTCCCCGTGACTTCATCGCCTCTTCGCTGCCGGTATCCGGCCTCCGGCGCCCCGGAGCGCGGGCATCACGCCTCGCGGATGGTGACCGACTTCATCGCGTCGCCCTGGCGGATGGCGAGGACGACGTCCTTGCCTTCCGTGACGGCGCCGAAGACGGTGTGCTTGCCGTCGAGATGGGGCTGCGGGCCGAGCGTGATGAAGAACTGGCTGCCGTTGGTGTTCGGCCCCGCGTTCGCCATGGAGAGCACGCAGGGGGCGTGCTTGAGCGGGTTGCCGACGGTCTCGTCCTCGAACCGGTAGCCCGGGCCGCCGCGGCCGGTGCCGGTCGGGTCGCCGCCCTGGACGACGAAGCCGGCGATGACGCGATGGAACACGACGCCGTCGTAGAAGCCCTGGCGGGCGAGGAAGACGAAGTTGTTCACCGTCTTCGGCGCGTGCTTCGGCTCGAGCCGGATCACGACCGTTCCGCGGGTCGTTTCGACCACGGCGTCGTAGGTCCTGGCGGCGTCGATCCCCATCGCGGGCGGTTGATTCCACTGTTTTGCAGGCATGTCGGTGTCTCCGGGTTGACCTGTGCGCGCGGAGGATACGGCCCGTCCCGCGGCGCGGGAAGCACGAAATCCTAGTCGATCATCGGGCTCTGGCGGCGGCCGAAGACGGCGATGTCGCGGAAGCTGCGGAAGCCGGCGATGTCCGCGAGGCCGGCGAGCGGCTCGATGAGGACGGGGATCCCGGATTCCTGCAGCGCGGCGAACGAGTTGAGGCCGCCGAGGACGATCATGCCGGCGCGGCCCTCCTGAACGGGGATGTCGAGCAGCGGCCGGCTCGGGCGGCCGATCTCGAGGATGGCCCCGAGGTCGTGCCGTTGCATCTCGCGCTGGATCCGCCGGACGTCCGGCACCGCGACCGCGGGGATCTCCCGGAAGCTCGCGCCGACGAGGCCGTCGCCGGTGCGCGCCGCCGCCAGCACCCTCGTCATGCCCGCGCGGATGAAGATCGCGAGCGGATCGACCGTCGTGCCGCGGTACTCGAGCAGCTCGACGAACCGCACCGGCCTCCCCCCCGCCATCTCCAGGAGCCCGCCGTAGCGCGACACCACGGGGATGCCGTACTTGAGCAGGATCCCGTTCACCGCGACGCTGCAGGCCGTGCCGAAGGCGACGCAATCGTACGGCACCGCGCAATCGCCCACCCGCTCCCCGGCCCGGCCGAGGATCAGGCGCGACCCCATGCCCAGCCGCGCCCGGACGACAGGCTCGATCTGCTGGATCGACCGCGGCAGATCCCGTTCGTCGATCCGCGCCACGTTGACCACCATCGACCCGGCCCCGGTCCGAAGGTCGAAGGTCATCCGGTAGCCGAGATCGTCCACCTGCGAGGCGATGAACCCGACCTTGTCCGCCGCGCCGGCGCGAAGGACTTCGTCGCCGCCCCGATCCGTCAGCACGCGCCCATGCCGGCGGTCGACCGTCCGAGTCAGCCCCGCCCGGTCGAGGTGCAGCAGGTGATACCGCACCGCACGCGGCCGAAGGTCCACCCCCATCCCCGCCAGCGCCTCCGCCAGCCGCGCCGCACCCACAGGCCCCGGCGCCCGGTGCAGCGCCCGCAGGATCGCCCCGCGCGCCCGCTCCGACCTCGTCTCTGTCCCCCTCCCCATCGTCCCCTTCACCATCGCCATCCCCCCATCACATCTCTGTCCCCACCCGCGCCCGCCTCACGTCTCTGTCCCCACCCGCCCTGGCGCGCGCCTCCGTCCCTGTCCCCGTCTTCCGTACGCCGCCTTCTTGCCGTCCGGCCTTGCCGCTGCCCGACCGCATCCGGCCGGAAACCTGCAGGCCTCTACGGCTGTACTGGCAACAATAGAGGCATTCTTGCCGTATTAGCCAGCACAGAAACACACCCATATCGGCCATTTTGGCTTTGAAGAGCCATGGACCATGGGGCAAAAACGGCCATCGGTTGCCGCGGTTGTCTGCGGGAGCAGGCGGGCGGATCGGCAACGGGATGGCGGAACGAAACGTGGAAGGGAGACGATCATGGGCCTGATTCAAGAAGTCCTGGCGGTGGTGGAGAAGCGGAACGCGAACGAGCCGGAGTTCCTGCAGGCGGTTCGCGAGGTTCTCGAGACGCTCGAGCCGGTGGTGGCCCGTCACAAGAAGTACGCGGACGCGGCGATCCTCCATCGCATCGTCGAGCCCGAGCGCCAGATCATGTTCCGCGTTCCGTGGCAGGACGACCGCGGCCGCGTGCAGGTGAACCGCGGCTTCCGCTTCGAGTTCAACAGCGCGATCGGCCCCTACAAGGGCGGCCTGCGGTTCCATCCGAGCGTGAACCAGAGCATCCTGAAGTTCCTCGGCTTTGAGCAGGTCTTCAAGAACTCGCTGACGACGCTTCCGATGGGCGGCGGCAAGGGCGGGTCGGACTTCGATCCGAAGGGCAAGAGCGACAACGAGGTCATGCGCTTCTGCCAGTCGTTCATGAGCGAGCTCTTCCGCCACATCGGCGCGGACACGGACGTCCCGGCCGGCGACATCGGCGTGGGCGGCCGCGAGATCGGCTTCATGTTCGGCCAGTACAAGCGCCTGACGAACGAGTTTACGGGCGTCCTCACGGGCAAGTCGCTGAACTGGGGCGGCTCGCTGATCCGCCCCGAGGCGACGGGGTACGGCGCCGTCTACTTCGCCGAGGAGATGCTGAAGACCCGCGGCGACAGCTTCAAGGGCAAGGTCTGCACGGTGTCGGGCTCGGGCAACGTCGCGCAGTACACGGTCGAGAAGCTCCTGCAGCTCGGCGCGAAGCCCGTGACGCTGTCGGACTCGAACGGCACGATCTACGACAAGGACGGCATCGGCGCCGAGAAGCTCGCGTGGGTCATGGACCTGAAGAACGTGAAGCGCGGCCGCATCCAGGAGTACGCGCAGAAGTTCGGCGCCGAGTTCCACGAGGGCAAGACCCCGTGGCACGTGCCCTGCCAGTGCGCGTTCCCGAGCGCGACGCAGAACGAGGTCAACGGCGACGACGCGCGCGCGCTGTTGAAGAACGGCTGCTTCGTCGTGTCCGAGGGCGCGAACATGCCCAGCACGCCGGAAGCGGTGGAGCTGTTCGTCGGCAAGAAGATCCTCTACGGACCCGGCAAGGCGGCGAACGCCGGCGGCGTGGCGACCTCGGGCCTCGAGATGAGCCAGAACTCCATGCGCCTGATGTGGGGCCGCGACGAGGTTGATTCTCGGCTGCACGAGATCATGGTCCGCATCCACGCCGCGTGCGTGAAGGCGGCGGGCGAGTACGGGCAGCCCGGGAACTACGTGATGGGCGCGAACATCGCCGGCTTCACGAAGGTTGCCGACGCGATGCTCGACCAGGGCCTCGTGTAGTCCGGACCCCGACGGACGAATCGGGCGGGCGCCCCGGGCCACCGGGGCGCCCGCTGCGTTTCCGACCACGGAGCGCCCGAATCCTCGGCCAAGCCTCGGGCACCTGGCGACCACCCGTGAGAAGCACGCATGGATACGGCCGCGACAGGGCGCGGCCCTCCAGAACCTGTCCCGCGGGGATTCGAGAGGACGGACCTGGAGGGCGCCGCTCCGTCGGCGCCGTTTGGGAGACACTCGAAGCATCGCTCGTTCCTGATCGACCAACCTTGGCCGATGATTCGGGGAGCGCGGGCGGAATGGAGCTTCGCGCGGGGAGGCGGTATCCTCCGGGACCGGGGGCGCGGACGTGGGCCGGATCCAGTGCGATTTCGAGGGCGGCGTGCTGACCTTGCGGGGCCGGCTGCGGACGCACCGGTTCCGCTGGGAGCCCGCACCGCTCGCGGAGGTGCTGGAAGCGCGGGACCGCTGGATCGAGGCGTGGCCGCCGATCCGGCTCTTCTCGCCCAGGTCCGGCGGACCGGCGCCGGTCGCCGCGTTCCGCGGCACGCTCCCGGCCGGCCTCGTGGCGGCCGTGGAGCGGTTCCCGAAGCACCAGTGGAGCCTGCTCGTTCTGCTCCACGCCCAGGCCTACGCGCGCGACCTGGAGCGGACCTGCCCGGTCCTCGCCTTCTGCGTCGCCAACAGCCAAGCGTTCCGGGGAACGACGCCGGAACAGGCCGCGGCGCTCGCGCAGCGCCACGTCCGCCAGCCGCGCCGCGAGATCGCCGGCTGGCTGGGCTTCCCGGCCGTCGACTCGACCGTCCGCATCCTGTCCCGGATCCGCCCCGAGGCCGCGACGACGGAGGGCCTCGTCGGCCTGCGCACCGCGCTGGCCGGGCAGCCGGGTCTCGCACGACTCCTGATGCACGTGCCGTCGATCAACGCCGGTGTCCTCTTCTTTGCCGCGCGGGGCCGGCTGGCCGCGCTGGCGACCTACCCCCTGCTGGCCGAGCTCGCCGCCGATCCCGACGAGCTGGAGCACCCCCCGACCGGCAGCCTGCTGATCGACGCGCTCCGCATGCTGGCCGAGATCGATCCGCTGCGCCGCGTCCGCCCGTTCCGGTCCGCCGACCGTATCCGCCGGTTCCACGAGGAGACCGTCCGCGAGCACCTCGACCTGCCCGCGCGCCGCGCGCGGGAGCGGGCGGCGATCGATCTTCGCCGGCGGCGGCTGCAGGAAGCCGAGGCCCGGCGGATGGCGGACGCGCGGCACCGGCCGGACGGCTTTCCCGCCCCGCCGATCGCCGGCACGGATACGATCCACCCGCTCGTCTCCACGGCGGATCTCGTCCGGGAAAGCCGGGAGCAGATCAACTGCCTCTGGCACCAAGGGCCCTCCGTGAAGGAGGCCCGCGCCTACTACTACCGCGTGACGGCCCCGTCGCGGGCGACGGTCTCGATCAGCTTCGGCCCCGACGGCCTCTGGCGCATCGGCCAGATCCGCGGTCCCCGCAACGCTTCCGTCCCCCCCGCCACCCGCAAGGCCGTCGAACACTGGCTCGACGAGGCCCAGCGGGCGTGAGACGACTGCGAAACGGCTTGAAAAGGCCTCCAAGGGTTGGAAGGATGGCGGCCGGGTGTTTCCAAGGGTTGGACGATTCGACGTACGGCGGACGAACATCGGCGGGAGAGCGCGCATGAAGAAGGTCCTGATTCCGACGAAGCTCGACAAGATCGCGGCGGAGCTGCTGACGAAGCACGGCGGATACACGGTCGTGCAGGACGACAAGGCGGCGACCGACGAGGCGGTTCACGCGCTCGCCAAGGCCCATCCGGATGCCTACGCGCTCATCGTCCGCAGCGAGAAGGTCACCCCCGCGCTGATCGACGCGCTGCCGGCCCTGAAGGTCGTCATCCGCGCCGGCGCCGGCTTCAACACGATCGACATCAAGCACGCCCGGAAGAAGGGGATCGACGTGATGAACACGCCGGGCGCGAACGCCAACGGCGTCGCCGAGGAGGTCGTCGCGCTGATGCTGGCGGACGCGCGCCACGTGATCAAGGCCGACGCCTCCTGCCGCGCCGGCGCGTGGGAGAAGAAGGCGTTCATGGGCCGCGAGGTCGCCGGCAAGACCGTCGGCATCGTCGGCCTCGGCGCCATCGGCCGGCTGGTCGCCAAGCGCCTCGCGGGCTTCGAATGCCGCCTGCTCGGCTACGACCCCTTCGTCTCGCCCGACCTCGCCGCCGAGGAGGGCGTCACCCTCGCCGACCTGCCGACGCTCTTCGCCGAGTCCGACTACGTCACGCTGCACCTGCCCGAGAACGAGAAGACGAAGGGCCTGGTCAACGCCGACCTGCTCGGGAAGATGAAGAAGGGCGCGACGCTGGTCAACTGCGCCCGGTCGGGCGTGATCCACGAGGCCGACCTGCGGGCCGCGAAGGCGGAGAAGGGACTGCGCTTCCTCAACGACGTCTACCCGAAGGACGCGGAGGGACCGAAGACCGTCGCCGACGTCGCCGACATCATGCTCCCCCACCTCGGCGCGAGCACGAAGGAGGCGAACTACAACGCCGCCCGGCGCTCGGCCGAGCAGCTGATCGAGTTCGACGACAAGGGCATCACCTCCTACATCGTCAACCGCGACATCCCCGAGGGCCTCGACCGCGCCTTCGCGGACCTCGCCTTCCGCCTCACGAAGCTCTGCCGCGCGCTGGCCGGGGCGGACCGGCCGCTCAAGACGATCGAGACGAGCTTCTACGGAACCCTGCGCCCGTTCGCCGGCTACATGAGCGTGCCGGTCGTCGCCGCGCTGGACGACACGTTCGACCGCGCGATGGCGCCGGGCGCGGCGAAGAACCTGCTGGCCGAGCGGGGCATCGAGTACACCGACCGCGAGACGGACGAGCGCAAGGGCTACAAGAACTCGATGACGATCGACCTGACCGTCGACCACGGCGGCGGCGCGATGAGCCGCGCGAGCGTCCGGGGCACCGTCGCCGAGGGCAACCTGATGGTTTCGCGCATCGACGACTTCGACAAGCTCTACTTCGAGCCCTGCGGCCACATCGTCGCGTTCACCTACCGGGACCGCCCCGGCGTCATCGGCCAGATCGGCGCCGCGCTGGCCGGCGCGGGCATCAACATCGACGACATGCGGAACCCGCACGACTCGAAGGGCGAATTCTCGATCGCGATCCTCAAGGTCAACCGCGGGGTTCCGCAGGAGGTCGTCGACCGCATCGCCACCCAGATCGGCGCGGCGGCGGCGTGCTCGGTGACGCTGTAGGAACCGGAACGGAGGGCGTGGCCGTGCCGGGCATGATGTTCGTCGTTGTGATCGTGGTGGTCATCGTGATGGCCGTCATCGGCCACGCCCAGGCGCAGAAGCGGCGCAAGGACCTCGCAGCCTGGGCGGCCGCGCGCGGGCTGGAGTTCTCGCCGGACCGGATGGGGGGCGTCGACGACCGGTTCCCGGGCTTCGAGGCCCTGCGCCGGGGCGACAACCGCTACGCCCACAACATCCTCAGCGGCCGCCGCAACGGCGCGGAATTCTACGCCTTCGACTACCACTACGAGACGCACTCGCGCGACAGCAAGGGCCGCCGCCGCACGAACCACCATCACTTCTCCGCCGTCATCCTCGGCGCGCCCGTCCCCCTGCAGTCGCTGGCGATCCGCCCCGAGGGCTTCTTCGACCGCGTCGGCGCGTTCTTCGGCTACGAGGACATCAACTTCGAGTCCGCCGAGTTCAGCCGGAAGTTCCACGTCTCCGCCCCCGACCGCCGCTGGGCCTACGACGTGCTTCACGCCCGCGCGATCGAGTTCCTGCTGGCCTCCCCGTTCTACACGATCGACATGGAGCCCACCCACGTGCTGGCCTTGCGCAACGCCGTGTTTCCGCCCGACGAGTTCGAGACCGCCGCCCGCGTGGTCGAGGGCCTGCTGGAGCGCCTGCCGGACTACGTGAAACAGCGGCAGATTGCGGCCCCGCCACCGATCCCCGGCGTCGCGGCCGACGACACTCCCGCCACGCCGCCGCCCCCCCTGCCCCCGCCGGTCCCGCTGGCCTGACGGACGGGGCGGCGGTCAGAGCCGCCAGCGAAGGCCGATGTAGGACGGACGCAGCGCCCCGAGCGACTCCACCGTGTCCCGGTCCAGCGGCCGGGCCGCGGCGTCGAGCAGGACCGTCTGCGCCGTGTCGTCGAACTCGACCACCACGCGGTCGTAGGCGGCATGGCCGCACCCCGCGCCCGCGGCGGCAACGGCCAGCAGGGCCGCCGCCCGGCGCGCGCCTTCACGGCGCGGGCGCATCGTCGGTCTCCACGGTCCCCGCCAGCCGCTCGCGCAGCAGCGTGACGCGCCGGCCCGCTCCGGCGCGGCTCACGGCGATGCCCACCGCCTTCGGCGACCCGACCAGCACGACGAGCTTCCGGCCGCGCGTGACGGCCGTGTAGAGCAGGTTGCGCTGCAGCATCACGTAGTGCTGCGTGTGCACCGGGATCACGACGCAGGGGTACTCGCTGCCCTGGCTCTTGTGGATCGTGATCGCGTAGGAGAGGACGAGCTCGTCGAGCTCCGGGAACGTGTAGACGACGGCGCGGTCGTCGAACCGCACGCGGACCTCGCGCTCGGCGTCGCGCACCTCGACGACCCGGCCGATGTCGCCGTTGAACACGTCCTTGTCGTAGTTGTTCTCGACCTGCATGACCTTGTCGCCGACGCGGAAGACGGTGCCGTATTTCTCCACCGACGCCCCGGCCGGGTTCAGCGCGGCCTGCAGCACGGTGTTGAGGTTGCGGGCGCCGAGGTCGCCGCGCTGCATCGGCGTGAGGACCTGGATCCCGTCCATGCGGTCGAACCCGAACCGGCGCGGGATGCGTTCGCGAACCAGCCGCACGACGGCGTCGAGCACCTGCGGCGGCTCGGCGGCCTCGACGAAGTAGAAATCGGTCTTCACATCGCGCCCGACCTCGGGGATGTGCGGCATCTGCCCCTCGTTGATGCGGTGCGCGTTCTCGACGATGTGGCTGCGCGCCGCCTGCCGGAAGACCTGCGTCAGGCGCTGCACGGGGATCGCGCCGGACTCGATCGCGTCGCGCAGGACCATCCCCGGACCGACGGAGGGCAGCTGGTCGACGTCGCCGACGAGGATCAGCGCCGCCCGGCGGGGCACGGCGCGGACGAGGTTCCAGGCGAGCGTGACGTCGAGCATGCTGCTCTCGTCCACCACGACCGCGTCGGTGTCCAGCGGCCGCTCCGCGCCGTGCCGGAACCCGTTCGAGGCGGGGTCGAACGCGAGGAGCCGGTGAATGGTCTTCGCCTCGGCGCCCGTGCTCTCGGCCAGGCGCTTCGCGGCGCGGCCGGTGGGCGCGCAGAGGGTCACGCGCAGCTTGCGGGCGCGGAAGACGCGGACGATCGCCTGCACGAGCGTGGTCTTGCCGACGCCGGGTCCGCCCGTGATGACGAGCACCTTGGCGCTCATCGCGGCGCGCAGGGCCTCGCGCTGCGCCGGGGCGAGCTGAAGGCGGATGCGGCTTTCGACCCATGCGACGGCGCGGTCGGGGTCGACGCCCGCGAGCGGGTGCCCGCCGCCGGCAAGCCAGCGGAGACGCCGCGCGAGTTCGCGCTCCGCAAGGTCGAGCGGCGCGAGGTAGACCAGCGGCACCGACGCGGGCCCGGTGCGCGCGACGAGCCGCCCGTCGGAGAGCCCCGCGGCGACCGCGGCCTCGACGAGCGCGTCGTCGACGCCGAGCAACTCCGCCGTGTGCGTCACGAGGGCGTCGCGGGGATAGGCGCAGTGGCCCTCCGCCGTCAGTTCGCCGAGCGCGTACTCGACCCCGGCGCGGGCGCGGAGGGCGGAGTCCCGGGCGATGCCGAGCCGCTCGGCGATGCGGTCGGCGCTGAGGAAGCCGATGCCGTGGATGTCGCGGGCGAGGCAGTAGGGGTCGAGACGGACCGTCTGGATGGCCCGCTCGCCGTAGCGTTTGTAGATGCGGAACGCGCGCGCGGGACTGACGCCGTGGCTGAAGAGGAAGGCCATGATGTCGCGGACGGCCCTCTGCTCGGCCCACGCGGACTTGATCCGGTCGCGGCGCGTCGGGCCGATGCCCTCGACCTGCATCAGCAGGGCGGACCGCGTCTCGATCACGTCGAACACGTCGCGGCCGAAGCGCTCGACGAGCTTCTTCGCGTAGACGGGGCCGATGCCGTGGATGAGGCCCGAGCCGAGGTACTTCTCGATGCCTTCGAGCGAGTCCGGCGCGGCGAGGCGCACCTCGACGGCGCGAAACTGCCGCCCGTGCCGGGGGTCCACCTGCCACTCGCCCTTCGCCTCGATCCACTCGCCGGGGTTGACGTCGGCGACGGTGCCGATCACGGCGACCTCGCCGCGGTGGCCGCGGGCGCGGACCTTCATCACGGAGAAGCCGGTGTCGTCGTTGCGGAACGTGACGCGCTCGACGTAGCCCGCCAGCGCGTCCGGCGGCGCCGCGCCGGTGCCGGCCGGGGCGGTCGCGGTGGGCCCGGGGTTCATGACAGGTGGGCGCGGAGAACCTCGGGCTGGCCGCGCCACCCGCGGCCGGTGCCGAGCCGGTGCAGGACCGACTCGCAGTAGGACGTCACATCCGACGGATCGCCCGTCCCGCCGGGCCACCGGGCCAGGCCGCACAGGACCAGGACCGGACGGTCGCCGGCCTCCCAGAGATCGGCGATGCCCTCCAGCGCGGCCCGCAGCCGGCGATAGGCCCCGAGTTCCAGCGGACAGCCGTCCGTCATCGGCGAAAGATCGAGGCTCCAGGTGCGGCCGCCGGGGCGGGCGGACAGGTCGAACGGGCGGAGCGCTCCGCATTTCGCCAGCCGGCGCGCCTCCGGCCGGCGGGTCCGCCGGGCGACGTCGAGCGCGGCGCCCATGCGGCGGTCGATCCCCTGCCCTTCCCCGTCCGCCTCCCGTCCTCCGTCTCCCGGCTTCCGTATTCCGTCTTCCGTCTTCCGTTTCCCGTCTTCCGTGTCCGCGATCCCCGCGGCCTCGCAGGCGTGGCGGGCCAGCGCGCGGCGTTCCCCGTCGGACAACGCCTCGCCGGGCCAGGTACGCGCGGCGAACAGGGCGACCGCCCGCCCGACGGGCTCTCCGGGCGCGGCCGCCCCCGTTGGATCGCGCAGGATCATTCGCGCCCGATCAGGCCCTCGACCTCGCTGAGGAACTGGCTGACGTCGCGGAAGCGGCGGTAGACGGAGGCGAAGCGGACGTAGGCGACCTCGTCGAGCTTCTCGAGGCGGTCCATGATCTTCTTGCCGATCGCGACGCTGGGAACCTCGCGCTCGTACTCGGCCTCGAGTTCGCCGATCACGCCGTCCACCAGCGCCTCGATGTCCTGCACGCCGATCGGGCGCTTCTCGCAGGCGCGCAGCACGCCGCCGAGCATCTTGGTCCGGTCGAGTTCCTCGTGGCGCCCGTCGCGCTTGATCACGCGGAGGCTGGTCTTGACGACCTCCTCGTACGTCGTGAACCGGTGACCGCATGCCTGGCACACGCGGCGGCGGCGGATCGAAGCCCCGTTCCGTGCCGAGCGGCTGTCGATCACCTTGTCGTCCATCGAACTGCACTTCGGGCAGCGCATGCGGAGTCCCCCGGGCGGCGGGCATCGGCCGGGCCGCCGTGCGGATTGCGTACCGCACCCGGGCGGCGGGTGTCAAGCGGACACAATGCAAAGGAGCGGCGGACCGGAGTCCGCCGCTCCCTGCAAAGGGCTGCCGGACGTCTTTCGACGCGCCGGCAGAATCAGACTTACTTCTTCGCCTTCTTGGCGACCTTCTTCTTCGCAACCTTCTTCGCGGCCTTTTTCTTTGCGGGCATGCTGACTCCCCCCCTTCATACCGGGCCCGGTGGGCCCGGTTCGTTCCTGGCGTTGTCCTCATGGAGATTCGCGCGAGAGCGAACGAAGAAGGGGGAATGCGCGCGCGACGCCGGCGGGAACGGGAGGGCATCCGCCGCGGGCTGCGCTTCGACCGTCATGTCAACCATGCCATTCACAAGTCGAGTGTAGATATAGAACAAATTTCCGACACGTCAACGCACAATCGCAAGAAATGTTCGCGCGCATCAGAAGCCCTGCTTCACCACCTGGACGACGATCGGGCCGAGAAGGATGAGAAACACGGCGGGAAAGATGAAGCCGATGAGCGGGAAGAGCATCTTCACGGGCGCCTCGTTCGCCATCTTCTCCGCGTTGAGGAACCGGCGCACGCGCATCTGGTCGGCCTGGATGCGGAGGATCGCGCCGATGCTCACGCCCAGCTCGTCCGCCTGCACGAGCGCGTTCGTGACGGAGCGGATGTCCGGCTGCTGGACGCGGTCGGACATGTCCCGCAGCGCCTCGCGCCGCGTCTTGCCGAGCTGCACCTCGCGGAACACGCGGATCAGCTCCTCGTTCAGCGCGTCGACGCTGCGGCGGTCGATGATGCGCTTGATCGCGGTCATGAAGTCGAGGCCGGCCTCGACGGAGAGCGTCAGCAGGTCGAGCACGAACGGAAGCGCGCGCTGGATCTGCAGGTGGCGGTCGCGAACCTTCGACTGCAGCCACAGCGACGGCTGCAGGAACCAGTAGAGCAGGAAGACCACGTCGAACATCACCGCGCGCTGCGCGAGCGCCGTGCCGACGCGCCCCGGAATCTGCGCGAATCCCCAGTGCGCGACGAGGAACGTCAGCGGGCCGAAGACCGCCGGGAGCAGGAACCGGAGCGCGAGCAGCTCCCGGCCGCTCAGGAGGCCCTCGAACCCGGCCGCGGTCAGCCGCCGGTCGAGATCGTCGCGGATCCGGGCGAACGCGGGACGGTTGACGAGTCCCGCGAAGTTCGGCGTGAACGGGAGGAGCAGCCGGTAGAGCAGCGGCAGCCGGCGCTCCTGGCGGCGGCCGTCGGCGAGCGTGATGTAGGTGATGTCGGCGAACGTGCGGCCGACGTACCACGCGACGGCGGTCAGGCTCGCCGCCCACAGCAGCGAGATCGCCACCCCCTGCCACGTCCACGCCGTCATATCTTGATGTCCACGATCTTGCGGATGATCAGCGCCCCGCCCAGCACCAGCAGGCCCGCCAGCACGATCAGCCCGATGCCGAGCTTCGAGGCGAAGAAGGCCATCATCATCTTCGCGTCGACCATCGTCATCAGGAAGAGCAGCGCCACCGGCATCGAACCGACCACGATGCCCTGCAGCCGGCCCTGCGCGGTCAGCGAACGGATGCGCTGCTGGATCCGCATGCGCTCGCGGATCGTCGCCGCGATCTTCTCGAAGACCTCGGTGAGGTTGCCTCCGGTCATGCGGGCGATCTCGATCGACTGGTTCATCAGCAGGAGGTCCTCGCTGCCCACGCGCTCCTCCATGTTGTGCAGCGCGTCCTCGAACTTCACGCCCACCCGCACCTGCTGGAGGAAGAGCGAGAACTCCTGCGAGATCGGGTTGAGGTTCTGCTTCACGATCGTCTCGAAGGCCTGCAGGATGCTGAAGCCGGCCTTGAGCGCGCTGCTCATGCCGACGAGGCTGTCCACGAGCTGCAGGTTGAACCGCGCGATGCGGCGGCGGCGGAGGATCGCCAGCACGATCTTCGGCGCGTTGAGGGCCAGCAGCGCGCCGAGGGCCGCGAACACGAGGCCGCGGGTGATGCCCGCCTGCGTCGCCAGGTCGCCGAAGAGCAGGTAGAACAGCACGAACACCGCAACCGCCGCGAGCCGCGCGAGGTCCGCGATGCGCTTCGCCGGGATGAAGAGGAAGAGATCCTCGAACTGGCGCGCCGTGTCCTGCGAGTAGGTGCTGGCGTACTGCTCCATCCCCTCCCGGAAGGCCAGCAGCAGGCCGTAGGCGAGCATGCTGAAGCACGCCATGAACAGGAGCGGGATCAGGACCAGGCCGGCCACGCCGCTCATGCGGCCCTCGCGGGGTCGAAGATGGTGTGGTCGATCTGGATCCCGCGCGTCTTCATCTCCTCGACGAAGGTCGGGACGGAGCCCGTCGGCACCATGCGGCCGAGGACCCGGCCGCGGACGTCGAGGCCGCGCTGCTCGAAGGTGAAGATGTCCTGCATCGTGATCTGGTCGCTCTCGAGGCCGACGACCTCCGTGATGCGGCTGACCTTGCGGGTGCCGTCGCTGAACCGGGCCTCGTGCACGATCAGGTGGATCGCCGCGCCGACCTGCTCGCGGATCGCCCGCAGCGGCAGCTCCATGCCGGACATCAGCACCATCGTCTCGAGGCGGGAGATCACGTCGCGCGGCGAGTTCGCGTGGACGGTCGTCAGCGAGCCCTCGTGACCGGTGTTCATCGCCTGGAGCATGTCCAGCGCCTCGCCGCCGCGGACCTCGCCGACCACGATGCGGTCGGGGCGCATGCGCAGCGCGTTGCGGACGAGGTCGCGGATCGTCACCGCGCCCTTGCCCTCGATGTTCGGCGGGCGCGCCTCGAGCCGGATCACGTGCGGCTGGCTCATGCGCAGTTCGGCGGCGTCCTCGATCGTGATGATGCGCTCGCCGGGCGGGATGAAGCTGCTGATGACGTTCAGCAGCGTCGTCTTGCCGGACCCCGTGCCGCCGGAGATGATCATGTTCTTCCGCAGCAGGACGCAGGCGCGGATGAAGTCCACGATGCCGGGCGTCCAGGTGCCGAAGCGGATCAGGTCGTCCTTCGTGAACGGGTCCTTGGCGAACTTGCGGATCGTCAGGCAGGGCCCGATCAGCGAGAGCGGATGGATGATGGCGTTGACGCGCGAGCCGTCGGCGAGGCGCGCGTCGACGTAGGGCTGGCTCTCGTCGATGCGCCGGCCGATCGGGGACACGATGCGCTCGATCACGGCGAGCACGGAGTCGTCGTCGAGGAACGTCTTGCCGGTCATGTAGATCTTGCCGCGGCGCTCGATGTAGACCTTCTCGCAGCCGTTGACCATGATCTCGGTGACCTCGGGGTCGGCGAGAAGGTCCTCGAGCGGACCGAGGCCGATCGCCTCGTCGTAGACCTCCTTGCCGAGCTGCTCGGAGTCGATGTCGGCCGGGAGCCGGTCGCGCACGTCGCGGATGATCTCGCGGATGTGTTCCTGCGCGCGCCGGCGCAGGTCCTTCTCGTCGATCCGTCCCGCCGCGAGCCGCTTGATGTCGAGCCGCTGCAGCAGCTCGTTCTGGATCTGGCGCCGGATGGAGCGGCGGCGCTGCTCCTCCTCCTGCCGCGCGCGCTGGGCGGTGGGATCCTCCTGCGGCGTCGCGGGCTCGGGCGGCGGCGCCGGGGGACCGCCGGCCGGCGGGGGGGCCGGCGGGGCGCCCTGCACGGCGCGCGCGGCCTGGTCGGCCGTGACGATCTTCATGCTGTAGGGCCCGATGCGGACCGTCTGGCCGGGGAAGAACCGGCGGCGGCCCGTCACGCGGGCCTCGTCCAGCAGCGTCCCGTGGTCGGTCATCAGGTCCTCGATGTAGAGGCCGTCGTCGCCGACCGAGAGCACGGCGTGGCGCCAGTTGACCGCGGAATCCGGCAGAACGACGAGGTTCTCCGCGTCGCTGCCGATGGGATACACCCCGGGCTCGACGCGGAAGCTGCGCTCCGCCTTGCCCGGGCGCGCGATCTGGAGGAAGAAGTCGTCGGCCATGCCGTGCCTACTCCTGCTTGTGCCGGATGTTGCGTTGCCGGAAGACGTTCAGCTCCGGCAGGCTCTTCTCGAGGAACTGGAAGTTGACCTCGGGGAGGTCCTTCTCGAACGAGACGTCCTCCGGGTTGCGCAGCGTGAGGGTCAGCTGGCCCTTCATGTTCTGCGCGAAGACGAGGAGTTCGGCCTCGCGCGGCGTGACCTCGAGGGTGACGCTGCTGAAGCTCGTTGCGCGGCCCTCGAAGGCGGACTGATAGCCCCCCTCGCCCTTCGCCAGCCGTGTGCCCGTAGCGAGGATCGACACGTCCTGCAGCACCGTCAGCGTCACCGTCTCCATCTGCCCCGGCGCCGCCCGCGAGGGCATTGTGAAGGTGCCGAGGATGTCGACGCGGTCGTTCGGCTGGACCAGGCCGCTCACCGCCGCCTCGCCGCCGATCGCCAGCGACACCGCGCGCAGCCCGGTCTTCACCATCGGCGCCAAGCCGTACCGCATGCGCTCGGGGATGTCGACCGACGACCACAGCAGCGGATCGTTGCGGCGGACCGAGTAGCGGAGCTTCTTGCCGAGGATCGTGTTCAGTTCGTCGGGGAGGACCGCCTGCCCGCCCACGGCCGACTTGTAGACCGACAGGGCGCCGAGGTCCTCCATCTTCAGGACCGTGCCCGCCGGCAGGTCCTTCTGGGCGACGATCGTCTTGATCTTCTCCGCACCCGCGTAGAGCTTGTCGCGCTCGTCCTTCAGGTACTTGTGCGTCAGACCGAAGGCGAGGATGCCGACAAGGATCGCGGCGATGAGAATCGCTTTCTGCTTCATGCTGGACTCCCGGCGCCCGCGGCGACGCGGGTCACGGCTGCATTATCGGGAACCGCGGGCCGCCCACAAGCACAATCCCGGGGCGGAGATCCGCGGGTTCCGGGGATGGGACGCCGGCAGGCCCGGAGGTTCCGGACGTTGGACGTCGTCATCCCTCCGCCCGTGCCCGGACATCCGATGCCGAAGGGCCGATGTCCGGGGTTCAGAGCCCGTCCCGTCCGCCAAGCACCTTGTGGAGGCGGGTGACGGACGCGCCTTCGGGCCCGGGGCCGGCGGAGACGATGCAGATCGCGCGGCCTTTCCGATAGAGGATGGAGAGGCCGGCGCCCGGCTCGACGGGGAGGGTGGGCGTCCAGCCGGCGCCGACGAGTTGCGAGTCCATCCGCGCGAGGGCGGCGGCGGGGGTCATCCGCGCGTCCGAGACCTCGACCGCGGCGCGGGCTTCGTCGTCGGCAACGAAGAGCCGCGGCGAACTGCCCGGGAGGTCGGGCACCGGATCGAGGAGGCTGCGGCCGGGGCGGCGGCCGGAGGCGAGGAAGTCCTCCCTCGACTGCGTGAGCCGGACCACGATGCACTCGCCCCTGCGGCCGGCGCCGAAGACGAGCCAGCGGACGACGCGGTCGCCCGCAAGGGCGATGCCCCACCCGATCTCCGAGCCGTGTCCCGAAAGCACGGATCCGCCGGCGGCGCGGTAGGTTTCGGCGAGCATCCGCATCGCGTCGGGGGCGTCGAGCTGGCACCCGGTGACGTCGAGGCCGGCCCGGCCGCCGTTGATCCGCAGCGGGGCGACGTACGCGCCGTTCCAGCCGGGCCGGCCGGGCGTCGTCGCGCCGTGGAGGCCGTCGTGAAGCCATGCGACGCGGGCGGACACGCAGGTCGCAAGGGCGAATGCGAGAACCGCGGCCCACCGCGCGGGAAGGGAGGGCCGCACGGCGTCAGTCGATCCCCTTGGTCCAGACCATGACGGACTGCGCCTCGAGGCGGATCGACTCGGCGTTGTAGAGCAGGTGCCGGACGACCGGCAGGAGCGGCACGGGACGGCTCTCGGAGGTGCCGCGGACGAACTCGAATTCGTCGGCCGCCGGATCGTTGTACTGCAGGCTGAAGAAGCGGTTCCCGGGCACGTAGCGGTGGAGTTCGTCGGGGTGCGCGACGGGGAGCACGTGCTGCCGGAGGAACTGGCTGCCGCCCACGGCGGCCTCGTCGTCGCGGGAGTAGCGGCGGCCGTCGTCGCCCTCGTCCCACGCCTGGATCATCTCCGCGCTGGGCTGCATCGATTGATACACGTCGCTGATGGCGTACTGGGCGGCGCCGCCGCGGGCCTCGCCGATCGTGTCGAGATGCACGCGGGAGAGCAGGCCGATCTGGATCAGCGCGGCCAGGATGGCGAGGATGGCCACGAGGCAGACGGTCATCTCGATCAGGGCCTGACCGCCCCGTGCCCGCGCGTCGCGGATGCATGTCCGTCCGTTCATCGTCGTGACCTCAGTGGCCCCTCCGGGTTCCGCCGGAGCCGCCCCTGCCGCCGCCGCCGCCGGGCTGGTGGCACCGGGCGCTGTAGGAGGCAAGCCAGTCGATGCCGGTCTGGCGGAAGGATGCGTTCTCCCACGTATGGAGCTGCTCGCAGTACCAGCAGCCCGGGGTCGTCCCCGCGAGCCCCTGGGCAACGTAGGTCGGCAGGTGGTCGTGGATGTGCGTGCTCCAGCCCGGCCGGCTGCCGCCGCCGATGCCGGTGGCGGTGTCGACGGGGACGAGCCGGACTTCGTGGAACGCGGGGAGGACGAGCCCGTAGCGGTTGGGGCGCTCGGGACCCTCGAGGAAGCCGAACGGCTTGGCGGCCGCGCTCCAGGTGACCCATCGGCGGCCGGCGCCGGGCGTCACGCGGTCGGTCTCCGTCTCGATCCGGACCGCGGCGTCGGCGCCGATGTAGTCGTACTCGGGACGGACGGTGCCGCGGAAGGGGAAGCCGTCCGGGATGAGGCCGGTCCATGCGCTCCAGCGGTCCGGCGAGTAGCAGTACCACTGCGCGCTCACGCGGGAGACGCCCGAGGTGATCGGCTCGCCGGCGATCTGCTCCATCATGCGGATCACCGCGTCGACGTCGCCGGCGTCGGTGCCCCGCGCGATCATCGGGAGCGAATCGAGGTAGGACAGCCGCATAAGGCCGAGGCCGAAGAACTCGGAGTTCATGGGCTCCGGGTCGCGGATGATCGGTAGCGGCGGCCAGTCGCGGTAGCTCGTGTAGCTCTGCAGGGTCTGGTAGGCGTGGTGGAAGAACCAGCACCAGTCCGCCGAGCCGACGGCGTCGTAGAAGCTCGGGTTGAGGAGCAGGTGGTCGCCCGAGTAGTCGACGTAGAACCGCGTGTTGTCCGGGAGGGCCGCGATGCCCTGCGCGGCGACCGCCGCCAGCATCGTCCCGTAGTCGTCCCACGCGGTCGGCGGCGAGGGGGCGTTGGTGTAGGGCTGGACCGGGAACTGGTCCGGGTACTGGCCGGTCACGTAGGCGGCGTGGCTTGCGACCATCTGCGCGTAGGCGCTGTTGTTGTAGATCCCGTTGTTCTTGGCGCCGAGCTGCGCGGCGGCGAGCGCGGTCACCGGGCCGACGTAGCAGAGGCGCGCCGCGAGGTCGGCGATCGCCTGCGCTTCGGGGAAGGCCGTCTGGCCCCGCGCGAGCCCGTCGCTGATCGCGACGGCCTGAAGCACGTTCAGGTGGCCGACGAGGTTGAGCGTGATGCCCTGCCAGCGGGCGGCGGCCAGCGCGGCGGAGTCTCCGCCATCCTGGGCGCGGAGTTTGACGGTGATGATCTTGTGCAGGTCGAAGTTCCACAGGACGACCAGCGCGAGAATCACGCAGACCATGAGCAGGAAGACCATGGTCTGCCCCGCCCGCCGCCGGCCCTTCCGTTGGACGATCGACCTCATGGTGCTGGCCCCGCGTCGCGGGCGGCCTAGGGGGTTTCCTCGAGGTAGAGGGGGTAGTGTTTCTCGCGGACGAGGTAGTCGCGGTCGCCGGCGCTGTCGAGGCGGACGCGGTCGCCGGCGTAGAACGCCCGGACGAAGGGCCAGACCAACTCGTAGTCCTGGCGCGCGCGGGCGAGGATCAGGTCCGCGGAGCCCCCGCCCTCGGCGTAGTGGATGTCATCCCAGTTCTCGTAGTCGAGGATCGCCGGCAGGTCGCCCCAGCGCGTCGCGCCGAGGTAGAGCGGGATCCGGGACTGCTCGACCAGGTACTGCGGGGACGAGGGCTGCCCGCCGCGGAATGCGTAATCCCACAGGCGGCCCGGCGTCTCGGTCGACACGGTGGCGGCCAGGGCCCCGCCGCGCTGGACGGTCGGGGTCTCGATCGGCCCCGCGTTGGGAATCGAGGCCGCGCGGGTGACCTTGTGAACCATGAAGTCGTTGAACCCGACCATCCGCGAGCGCGCGGCCGCGGTCGCCGTATAGGTCAGCACCGCCCTCGCGGCGTAGAGCTGCGAGATCTGGAACAGTCCGAAGAAGATCAGGCAGGTGATCGTCACGACGATCATCGACTCGATCAGCGACTGTCCCGCCCGGCTGTCGCGATTGCGCTTCACGGACGCCTCCCGCCATGCGGGGGAGCGGACGTCAAGGCGAGGATCCGCCGGCGCCGTCCCGGTCGAGGTCCTTCAGGTACTGGTGCGAGTCGACGTCCAGCGCCGCATCCTTCGCGGCCGTGTCGCCGCCCAGTTCCTCGACCGCGCCGCCGAACTTCTCACGAATCGTGTCGCTGAAGATCGCGACGATCGCGATGGCGGCCAGGGCCACGATCACGACGATGATGATGTACTCGGTCAGGGCCTGCCCGCTTCTGCTCTTCATCCGGCTCTTCATGGTCGTCCTCCGGAGCCCGCCGGGGCCCGCTTCAGAATAGTCCTATCCGCCGTCCACGCAACCCTTTTTTCTGTCCCACGGTCAGGGATACTCCGAGCCGACCAGGTCCATCACCCGGCCGCCGTATTCCCGGAACGTGTAGAGCAGCAGCGCGAGCATCACGAGGACGAGCATCAGAAGCCCCATCACGGTCACGAATTCGGTCGTGGCCTGGCCGCTGCGCTGGACGCGATGCTTCATGCGGTTGCCCTTGAGGATAACGCCGCGGGACACTATAGTATTGTCCGGTTGCAGAGGCAATTCCCGGAGATCGCTATCATGCCAACCCCATCGACCCGCCGGAACTTCCTGGGCCAGACCCTTCGGGGCGGCCTGTTCACCCTGCTGGCGGTGGCTCCCAGCCTTCGGGCGCTGGCGGCCGTCCGCGTCTGCAAGGCCTGCGGGCACGAGGCTCTCGGCACGGAGGCCAAGTGCTCCCATTGCGGGGCCGCCCTGCCGCCCTTGCCGGATGCGACCCCCCCGCCCCCCCCGGCCGCGGACGCGGGGACAGAGACGAAGCCCTCCGACCCGGCGTCGAAGCAGGTGCCGGAGGCCGTTCTGGCCGATCAGGTCGCGATGGCAAAGCATCTCGCCGGCCAGGGCTCCCTCTGGGGCGCCATCCTCTTTGCCCGGAACGCGGCCGCGATGGCGGCGCTCAAGGGCCGTGACGGGGCGGCGACGGGCGCGGCGCTGGATACTCTCGTCCGGGAGTGCCGGAAACGCCTGACGACGACCGACCAGCCGTGCCTCGTCTGCAAAGGCACCGGCGCGCAGCAGATGAAGTCTCTGTCCCTCAAGGGCGACGTCATCGAGCAGACGGTCGTGGGAGGCAAGTGCGCCGTCTGCAAGGGGACCGGCCGCCGGCCGGCCCGCTCACCGGATGATCAGATCACACGCGAGGAAGCCCGCGCTCTCCAGCAGGTTGCGACCGATCAGAAGCAGCGCGGGCTCGAGGAATCGCGCGGCCTCTGGCTCCCGGAGGGGCTGTACGCGGCTCTGTCCCCGCGCGAGCAGTCGGCGGCCCGCAAGGCGGCCGGAACCCCCTGCACCCCGTGCCATGGCTTCGGATCCATCGCCTGCGACGGGTGCAACGGCGCGGGGGTGCTGCCCTGTCCGAACGAGAACTGCGCTTCGGGCGTCGAGATCTGTCAGGAGTGCAAGGGGACCGGCCGCACCACCGGCACCCGCGGCGCCACCAGCGTCCAGGCCCGCTGCACCGCCTGCAACAGCACCGGCAAGCGCGCCTGCTTGGAGTGCAAGGGCAAGGGGTTCGTCGAGTGCGAGGAGTGCCAGGGTCATGGCGAACAGGTATGCAAGACCTGCAAGGGCACGGGCGACGCCCCCGCCTGCACGAAATGCCATGGCGACGGCGTCATCGAATGTACCCGATGCGGCGGCTCGGGCACAGCCAAGGGCAAGCCCTGCGAGGCGTGCCGCGGCGTCGGCCATTCGCTGTGCAAGTCCTGCAATGGAGCCGGGCGCGTCGCCCGGAGGTGAACCATGGGCCCCTCATGGGTGGAGATCGATCCAGGGGGGCTGCGTGCGAACCTCGAGGCCCTGCGTTCCGCTCTCCCGAAGGCCACCGAGCCGGTGCTGGTCGTCAAGGCCAACGCCTATGGCCACGGCGCCGCGCAGGTCGCAAAGCTCGCCGCCGGCGCCGGCGTGAAGTGGTTCGCCGTCGCCTATCCCGACGAGGCGGCCACCGTTCGCAGGGCCGCCCCGCGCGCCCGAATCGTCCTGCTCGGTCCGGCGGATCCGGCCGAGGTCGCGTTGCTTGCGCGCCTGCGGGTGATACCCATCGTCGTGGACGCCGATCACGGCCGTTCCCTGGCCGCCGAGGCGAAGAAGCGGAAGGTCCGACTGTCCGTCCACCTCAAGATCGACACCGGCATGGGGCGGCTTGGCTTTCCGTGGAGCGATGCCGCAACGGCCATGGGGCCGCTCTTCCGGGAGGAGGGCCTGAAGATTGACGGCATCTGCTCCCATTTCGCCCGCGTGGAGAGCGGTCGCGACGATCCTGCGCGCGCCCAGGCCGAGCGTTTCTTCCATGTGGTCGAAGCGGCGGAACAAGCCGCCGGACGCCGTCTTTTTCGCCATGTCTCCAGCAGTCGCGCCGCGCTCCTTCACCCGGAATGGGACCTCGACGGCGTGCGCCCCGGCATCCTTGCCTACGGCTACGGCGCCTCCGATGCCGCCGGACGAATCCAGACGCGCCCGGTGCTGCAATGGAAGACGCGTGTCGTTCAGGTCCGTCGCGTTCCGGCCGGTACCGCCGTCGGATATTACGGCACCTACACCACCCCGGCCGCAACCACGCTGGCCGTCATCGCCGCAGGCTACGCGGATGGCTATCTCCGCACGCTGAGCAACCGCAGCCACGTCCTGATCGGCGGCCGCCGCTGCCGCGTCGTCGGCCGCGTCAGCATGAATTGGATCACCGTCGACGCCGGCCTCTACGCCTCCGCGAAGCCCGGCGACGAGGCGGTCCTCATCGGTCGCCAAGGCAACCAGGAGATATGGGCCGACGAACTCGCCACCCTCTGCCGCACCATCCCCTACGAGATCCTCACCGGCATCAACGCCTCCATCGAGCGTCGCTACACCAACCCGCACCCCCAAACGGGGACATAGAACGCCAGCCAGTCTCTAGTCTCTCTGTCCCCCCTCGCCATCCTGTTCTCTGTCCCCGCACCCGGCCATCCCTGTCCCCGCACCCGGCCGGGTGGGGACAGAGAAGATAGTTGGAACAACTTCCGGAATTTTGTCGTCGCGGCTTCTTCTCATGGATGGCGGGGCTTGGGGTCCCGCGGGGAGGAGACCTGGCGATGCGACATGCGCGACTGAAGCCGGACTGGCAGGACAGCTGGCACCACTGTTACAACCACGCCGTCGGGACGGCGGACGACCGGCCCTTTGGCCGGGCCGAGAAGGAGGGGTTTGTCCGCATCCTGATGCGGGTGGCCGAGTTCTACGCCGTGAGGGTCGTTGCCTACCAAGTCATGTCCAACCACTGGCACCTTCTCGTGCGGGCGCCCCGGGAGATGCTCTCGGAGGCGGAGACGATCGAGAGGTACAAGGCGTTTCACCGGGGCCGGCGCAACCTGATGCCGGGGAGCCGGCTCTGCAGGCAGTGGCAGGAGCGGTTGCGGGACGTGAGTTGGTGCATGCGGCATCTCCAGCAGCTCTACACGGTGTGGTTCAACAGGTCGCGGCGGGTGCGGAGGAAGGGGCCGTTGTGGGCGGGGCGGTTCAAGAACACGGTTCTCGAGACGGGGACGGCGCTGTGGGCGTGCTGGGCCTACATCGAGCGCAACCCGGTCCGGGCGAAGATGGTGAGCGATCCTGGAGAGTACCGGTTCTGTTCGTACGGGGTATGGGTGCAGACGGGGCGCCATCCGTTTGAGGAGGCCCTGGTGGAGGTGCTGCGCCCGGCGTTGCCGGAGCGGCTCATGGCCCTGGATCCGACGGCGCTGCGGAGGGAGCTTCGGTTGGAGTTCGAGCGGCTGGCGGCGGAGGATCTGGCGCGGGCGCAGACGGCCGCGGGACATGAGCCGGCGCAGGCGAAGAGCGCCGGCCCGGAGATCGCCTTCACGCTCTCGGCGCGCCGGCGGGTGCGGCACTGGGTGGATGGCCTGGTGATCGGCTCCGAGTTGTTCATCCGGGACATCATGAGGAGGGTTCGCACCGGCGAGGAGGTCGCCCGCCACCGGATGGCTCGAACCACTCCTCCCGCTGGCACCCCCGCCGAGATCTGCTGCTGGAACCGACTGCGCGCCGCACGGGAGTAAGCGGCACCCGGACGAGCCAGCTGCAAAGACATCCGCGGCCGCCAGGCCCCGGCGGCCTCGCCTCCGTTGCGGGGTCATGGACAACTCCACGCTGCCGACCCCCGCGCTTTGCCATCAAGCACAGGTCATCCGGCCCACGGGATGCGCAAGAACCCCTCGATCAGCGCCCGGCGGCATCCGCGGTTGCGGGTGCCGGTTGCGGGTGTCTGTCCCCGGAGGGAGTGGTGTCTGTCCCCCGCCGCCGCCGCTCGATCAGCGCCCGGCGGCATCCGCGGTTGCGGGTGCCGGTTGCGGGTGTCTGTCCCCGGAGAGTAGAGTGGAGAGTGGTGTCTGTCCCCCGCAGACGCCAGGAGTCACGGCAGGTGTCTGTCCCTCGCGGTCAGCGGTTGCGGGTGTCTGTCCCCCGCAGTTGTCTAGCGCGGGACGGCGCCCGAGGAGTAGTCGCGGACCTGCTTTCGGCCCTCCTCGGCGGCCTCGATGAGGGACTCGAGTTCCTTTTCGTTCCGTGCCGCCGTTTCAAGCTGGCGCGACGAAGCATTGACCTGAACCACCTTGCCGGCGACCAGTGCGCGGAAGATGTAGCCCTCGTACTTGCTGCCGGTTTCCGTCTTGGAGTAGTAGCTCTCCGTCTTGGAGGACTGCAGTTCCTTCGACGTGATGGTCATGTTCGTGTGCGCCGCCTTCGCCAGCGCAAGCGTCTGTGTCCCCCCGTCGTAGCTCCACTTCAGGTTCCCATTCGCCGTCTTGGCAATGAAGTAGTACTCGAGATCGAAGGTCACCGGCTGCTGGTTCATGTTCTTGACGGTGACCGCCAAGTCCACCGTGCGCGCATAGTCCTTGTCGGCCATGTAGTAGCCCTGGTACCGCGTCGAGGCGCCCTTGCTCGTTGCCTGGCGCTTCACGTCGATGTAGATGTTCGCCGTCTGAGCCAAGGCCACGCTCGCCGAGCAGAGAAGCCCGATCCACACCGCCATTCTCGCTGCGTTCATCGCCCTGCCTCCGAAGTGCGACCGCCGTTCATCCCGCGACCAGTCCAGCGGGAGTCTACGCCCATCCACCGCCGCGGCGCAAACCGGACCGAGGCCCGTTCTGCGGCGGGGACGGGCACGATCCGGCGGGCGCGATCCGGCGCCATCCACGCCTCGAGTCGATCCCGCGATTGCGCTTGCGGCCCCGGCGGCGTGTGGAATACTGGAGTCGCGCGATGGATCGCGCAGAGGAGACCGGAGCCATGTCCAAGGGAATCATCATCCTGATCGCGGTGCTGGGGTTGCTGCTGGCCCTCGGCGGATGTGCCGTCCAGACGAAGAACAGCTTCGTGACGCTGGACGAATCGGTCAACACCGCCTGGGCGAACATCGACACCGTGCTCCAGCGCCGGTACGACCTGATCCCGAACCTGGTGAACACCGTCAAGGGCTTCGCCGCGCAGGAGAAGTCCATCCTCGAAGAGGTCACCCGCCTCCGCAGCCAGTGGGGCCAGGCCCTCGGAACCGCGCAGAAGGTCGAAGTCGCCGGACAGATGGAAAGCGCCCTCGCACGGCTGCTGGTCGTGGCGGAGAAGTACCCGGATCTGAAGTCGAACCAGAACTTCCTCGCGCTGCAGGATGAACTCGCCGGCACGGAGAACCGGATCTCGGTCGAGCGCCGCCGCTACAACGAGGCCGTGCAGTCCTACAACACCGCGATCCGCCGCCTCCCGGCCAGCCTCTGGGCCGGTCTCTTCGGCTTCGAGCGACGCAAGCCCTTCGAGGCGGTCTCGGGCGCGGCGCAGGCCCCCGAGGTCAAGTTCTAGGCCCTCGTCATCAGGTCCAGCACGAGCCGGCACCCGGCGTGGTACTCGGCGAGGTCGACGAACTCGTCGACACTGTGCGCCCCGTGCTGCCCGCAGCCGAGCGTGACGGTGGGAATCCCCTTCTGCGTGAGCGGATTCGCATCCAACCCGCCGTTCATCCGCACCGTGACGGGCTTGAGCCCCTGATCGCGCGCGGCCCGGCAGGCAAAACGGACGGCCGGGTGGCCGTCGGGCAGGCGGAACGCGGCATAGTCGGCCTCGGTTCGGAAGTCCACCGCGCCCCGCTCGCCTCGGACGTTGCGCACGGACCGGGCGGCCGACTCGAAGGCGCGCCGGTAGGCGGCCGTGACGGTCGCGAGGAAGTCGGGGTCGTGACTCCGGCACTCGCCGCGGACGAAGACATGGTCGGTGACCTGGTTCGTCGCCTCGCCGCCGCGGATGATGCCGACGTTGGCCGTGCCCGCGCGCCGTCCCTTCCGGATCGCGCCGAAGAACCCCTTGGAGGCGACCGTCTCGATCGCCCGCGCCGCCGCGAGCATCGCCGAGACGCCATCCTCCGGGTGCATGCCGGCGTGGCTGGACCGTCCACGCACGTCCGCCTCCCAGCGGGTCGCCCCGATCGCCCCGGTGATGATCTGGTTCGGATCGCCCGAGTCCAGGTTGAACGCCATCGCCGGCCGGCCGAGATCCGCCGGCCGCACGGCCTTCGACCCGTAAAGGCCGATCTCCTCGGCGATCGGGAAGAAGAGCGTCAACGGCGGGTGCGGACGCCTCTCGCGCAGTACCACCTCGGCCGCCGCGACGATCGCGGCGACGGCGGTCCGGTTGTCGGCCCGCACGGCGGTGCGGCCCTTCGCGACGATGCGATCGCCGCAGCGGACGGGCACGGCTCCGCGGCACAACGGAACGGTGTCCATGTGGCCGAGGAACATCCGGCGCGGCGCGGCGAACGTGCCCGGGATCCGTACGATCAGGTTCCCGACGGTGAACGTCCCCTTGAGGCGGCGATGGGCATCGTCATGGCGGATCCACGCCGGCTTGCAGCCGGCCGCGAGCAACCGGCGGCGGATCTCGTCGCACACCGGTCCCTCCTGCCCGCTCAGCGCCTCGATCCCGAGAAACGTCATCAGGTGGTCCAGCGCGCGGCTTTCGAATCCCATCGTACGGCTCATGAACGTCTCCCGGCCGCCTTCCGCAGCCGTCGACAGTTTCACGTTTCAGGTTCCAAGTTTCAAGTTGGGCGCCCGGGATTGCGTCGCGCCGGGAAAACGGGCAGAAAGGCGCGCATGAACCCACGCGCCGCCGTCCTTGTCCTGGCCGCAGCCCTCGCGTTCGACACGCCCTCCCCCGCGGGCGACTGGCCGCAGTGGCGGGGACCGTTCCACAACGGGACGTCCGACGAGACCGCCTTGCCGCAATCGTGGAGCGCGACGGAGGGTATCGCCTGGACCACCCCGCTCGCGGGCTTGAGCGCGTCGACCCCCGTCATCGCGGGCGGCTTCGTGTTCGCCTCGTCCGCCGAGACCAACGGAAGCCTCGTCCTGCACAGCCTCGATGCCCGCGACGGCTCGCACCGCTGGACGCGCACCCTCGGCAGGGGGGACCTCGTCATCGGCCGCAACAACCTCGCCTCGCCCTCCCCTGTGACCGACGGCCGCCGCGTCTTCGCGCTCTACGCGACCGGCGATCTCGCCGCGCTCGACACCGCCGGGAAGGTCCTGTGGACGCGCAACCTCGCGAAGGAGTCCGGAACTTTCGCCTACATGTGGATCTACGGCTCGAGCCCCCTGCTGCTCGACGGCCGCCTCTACGTCCAGGTCCTCCAGCGCAACCCGCCGACCTACAAGCACGCCGTCGACGACCGCCCGGAACGCCAGTCGTTCCTGCTGTGCGTCGACCCCGACACCGGGCGCGATCTCTGGCGGCACGTGCGGGCGACGCCGGCCGTCGAGGAGTCGATGGAATCCTACTCGACACCCGTCCCGCACGACGGCCCGGGCGGGCGCAGGATTCTCCTCGTCGGCGGCGATTGCGTGACCGCCCACCGCCCGGACACCGGCGAGGAACTCTGGCGCTGCTTCGGCCTCAATCCGAAGGCGCAGCGGTTCAACCGCATCGTGCCCTCCGTCGCCGCGCTTGACGGCATGGTCTTCGCCTGCTGTCCGAAGAAAGGCCCCGTGCTGGGCATCCGCGACGGAGGCCGCGGCGATGTCAGCGCGACGCACCGTGCATGGAGCATCGAGACGATCACGTCGGACGTCTGCACGCCGCTGCCGTACAGGGGGCGCCTTCACGTCGTCGACGGCGACCGGAAGGAGATCGGGTGTCTCGACCCGTCCTCCGGCGCGGAGATCTGGCACGGGAAGCTGCCGGTCACGAGCATCCTCCGGGCCTCGCCGACCGGCGCCGACGGGCGGATCTACTGCCTCAGCGAGAACGGCGAGGTCGTCGTGCTGGCCGCGGGCGACGAGTTCAAGGTGCTCTCCACCATGTCGCTCGGCGACGGCCCCTGCCGCGCCTCCATCGCGGTCGCCAGCGGCCGCCTCTACATCCGCACCGCGTCGAAGCTGGTCTGCGTCGGTGCAAAGTAGCCGGGCGTCAGGAGCCCGCCGGCAGCGGGTAGTCCGGCTTCGCGCTCGCGTCGGGGCCGAACTGCTGGTGGAACCACGTCTTGAACGGGTTCTCCGCCGGCTGGGGCGCGGTCTCGTTCTCCATGCCGGGCAGGACGCTCTCCCACCACGCATCGTAGGCCTTCGACATCTTCGCGACGATGTCCGGATGCGCGGCGGAGACGTCCGTCGTCTCGCCCGGGTCGGCCTTGAGATCGAAGAGCTGCCACTTCGGCGCGGCGACCGGAGCGGCCGAGGCAGCCTTCTTCGGCTTCGGCCGGTCGGGCGCCGAGACCAGCGTCCAGTGTTCGTGGCGCACGCTGCAGTTCGCCATCTTGAAACCCTTCGGATCGTCGCCGCGCGGCCACCGGCCGACATGCGTGAACAGGAACCGCTCCGCCCACGGGGCGGCCGGGTTCGCCAGCAGCGGCACGAGGCTGCGGCCGTCGAATCCGGCGGCGGTCGCCGCGGGAACCTCGGCCCCGGCCAGGGCGGCAAGCGTCGGGAAAAGGTCGATGTGCGCGGCGAGGCGGGCGCAGTCGGCCGGCTTCAGGGCCGCGGGCCAGTGCAGGAACAGCGGCACGCGCGTCCCGCCATTCCACGGCGAGCCCTTGTTTCCCCGCATCCCGGCGTTGTGGATCTGCGACCCGGCGGCGCTGCCGTTGTCGGTCATGAAGATGAACAGGGTCTCCCGCTCGACGCCGAGGTCCGCGAGTTTCGCGCGGAGGCGGCCGACGTTGTCGTCGATGTTCTCGATCATCCCGTAGAAGCCCTCGATGTTCTTCGGCACCTTGCCCTCGAAACGGGCGCGATGGGACTCGGGGGCGTGATACGGCGAATGAGGCGCGTTCGGGGTGATGTAGGCGAAGAACGGCCCCTTCCCCTTGCGCGACTCGATCCACGAGGCCGCGCGCCCGAAGAACACGTCGGTGCAGAAGCCCTTCGTGCGGACGAACCGGCCGTTGTGCCGTATGACGGGATCGAAGTAGGTGTTGCCCGGGGCGTCGCCGCAGCTTCCGGGATAGGACTGCCCGATGCCACCGGCGCCGTGGATGAAGACCTCGTCGAACCCGCGCTTCTCCGGCTGATACGGGGCCTCGTCGCCGAGGTGCCATTTGCCGAAGATCCCGGTTGCATAGCCGGCGGCCTTCAGCGCCTGCGGCAGCGTGAACGCCTTCAGGCTCATGCGCTCGCGCTCGAGGATCGTATGGGTGATGCCGGAGCGGAACTCGTGCCGGCCGGTCATGATCGAACAACGCGTCGGCGCACAGGTGGGGCTGACGTGGAAGTCGGTGAACCGGAGACTCTCGCCGTGGAGCCGGTCCAGGTTCGGCGTCTTCAGGATCGGGTTGCCGTGACAGGCGAGGTCGCCGTAGCCCTGGTCGTCGGTCATGATCAGGACGATGTTCGGCCGCCGGCCGGCAAGGCCCTCCGCCGCCCGCGCGCCGCGCGGCGCCGCGCATGCGGCCGCCGCCATCCCAGCCGCCCGAAGGAAGTCCCGCCGCCCCATCGTGATCGTCATGTCCGCGTCCTCCGTGTTCCGCGCGATCCTACGGTGCCTCGCCGCTGAAGACACGCACCGATTCGATGAGGCCGGTGAACCGCGGGAGCTTCGGGCTCTCGATCACCGGCGAACGCTCGTCGCCGCCGATCTGCATGCCGTCGTTCGGGTCGTCCGCGATGAAGGCCTTCAGTTTCGCGTGGCCGGCCGGCTTGCCGTCGACCGCGAGAAGGAGACGCCGGTCCGCCGTCATCGTCGCGCGCACCATGACCCAGCCGTCGCCGAGGGGCTCCTTTCCCTCGACCGACGACAGCTCGTTGTGCGAGGCGACGGCGAAGACCGGCCGGCCGCCGGCGAGGTACAGGATGTAGCCGTTGGTCTTGCCGCCGCGCGCTAGGACGACGCCGTCCGGCGCGCCGGCCTTGAACGTCGCCTCGACCGTCCACGCCCCGCCGCTCGGATCGAGCGCGGGCGACTTGGGCACGTCGATGAACCCCTTCCCGTCGAACCGCCGCGCCTTGCGTCCGTCGCGCCCCTCCGCCGACGGCGCGCCCTGCGCGGCGCCGTGGCTGCCGGCGCCGGAGGCGTCGACAACCTTGCCGCCCTCGTCCTTGTCGAAGCGGTAGTCGAGGACCCACGCGTTCTTCCGGGCCGCGGAGGCCTTCCGTTCGCCGGCATCGCCGCCGGGCGGATCGGCGTAGTCGGGAACCTGGAACCCGATCGCCTTCTTCTGGGTCTCGTACTCGGCCTCGAGCCTCTTCCTCAGCTCCGCGTGCGCGGGGTCGGCGAAGAGGTTGTTCAGCTCGTAGGGGTCGGCGGCGAGGTCGAACATCTCGGTCCACTCGTCGTGGCCGGGGTAGCGGATCAGTTTGGCGGTCTCGGTGCGGACCGCGGTGGTCATCGGGGCCTGGAAGCCGCGTTCGAAGAAGTAGCAGTAGAACCACGCCTTCCGCCAGTCGGCGGGGACCTCCCCGGCGAGCAGCGGACGCCAGCTCCTCCCGTGCATCGGCGGGGCCTTGTCGACGCCGGCGAGGTCGAGCCAGGTCGGGGCCATGTCGATGTTCAGCACCATCGCGTCGACCGTACGCCCCGCCGCCACGGCGCGCGGGTAGCGGACGAGCAGCGGGATGCGCAGGCTCTCCTCGTACGCGGTGCGCTTATCGCCCAGGCCGTGTTCGCCGAGGTAGTAGCCGTTGTCCCCGGCGAACACGAGCACGGTGTCCTGCGCGAGGCCGAGGTCGTCGAGGGCCTTCAGGATGCGGCCGACGTTGTCGTCGATCCCGGCGATGCATTTGAGGTAGCCGGTGTTCGTCTTGACGGCCGGCGCCTCGCCGGGCTTGAGTTTCGCGGCATCGACGCCGCCCCGGTACACTGCCGTCTTCCCGAGGTTCGGGACCGCCCGCGCGCTTTCGCCGTCGTAGTCCTTCTCCCGATTCGGCGGCGGCGTGAAGGGGCCGTGCGTCGCCTTGAAGCCCACCATCATCGCGAAGGGACGGTCCCGGTTCTTCTTCATGAAGTCGATCGCGTAGCCGGCGGACGCCTCGTCGACGTAACCGGCGGTCTTCGTCTCGACGCCGTCGACGAAGAACTTGCAGTCGAAGTAGACGCCCTGGCCGATGAAGCTCGCCGCGAAGTCGAAGTTCGGCCGCTCGACCTGGCTCCCCATGTGCCACTTCCCGATGTAGGCGGTCCGGTAGCCGGCCTTGCGGAGCCCGGTCGACCACGTCGCGTTCTCCGCGGAGAACGGCGTGTGGTTGTTCACGATGCCGTTGGCGTGGCCGTAGGTGCCGGTCAGGAACGTCGCGCGGCTCGGCGCACAGAGCGAGTTCACGACGAAGGCGTTCCGGAACCGCACGCCCTCGGCGGCGATCCGGTCGAGGTTCGGCGTCTTCAGGAACGGGAAGCGCGCCCGGTCACCCTGCTCCCGCTGGACGACGCCCATCATGTCCCACCGCTGGTCATCGGTGACGATCAGGATGAAGTTCGGCTTCCGCGGCGCCTCCGCGGCCGGGGCGCCCCCCGCCGCCAGAGCCGCGATCCCCGCCGTCGCCAGGATTGTCCGTGCGTTCATGTCCCCACCCTTCCCGTCCCGTCCGGGACCACTTGCAGGACGTTAGACGCGACGGCCGGGCGTCCTATTGTCCGGTCCACGCAGATCGGTCGCGCGGAGCGCGACCCTCCCCAAGCACGGACAGGTGGGAGGGCCGCACTCTGTGCGGCCGGGTGCGCGGTTGGCTTAATCAACGGTCGCGCGGAGCGCGACCCTCCCGGATCACGGACAGGAGGGAGGGCCGCACTCTGTGCGGCCGGGTGCGCGGTTGGCTTAATCAACGGTCGCGCAGAGCGCGACCCTCCCCGATCACGGACAGGTTGGAGGGCCGCACTCCGTGCGGCCGGGTGCACGGTTGGCACATCCAACGGTCGCGCGGAGCGCGACCCTCCCCGATCACGGACAGGTTGGAGGGCCGCACTCTGTGCGGCCGGGTGCACGGTTGGCGCAGCCAGCGGTCGCGCGGAGCGCGACCCTCCCCGATCACGGACAGGTGGGAGGGCCGCACTCTGTGCGGCCGGGTGCGCGGTTGGCTTAATCAACGGTCGCGCAGAGCGCGACCCTCCCCGGATCACGGACAGGAGGGAGGGCCGCACTCTGTGCGGCCGGGTGCGCGGTTGGCGCAACCAACGGTCGCGCGGAGCGCGACCCTCCCCAAGCACGGACAGGTGGGAGGGCCGCACTCCGTGCGGCCGGGTGCACGGTTGGCGCAGCCAGCGGTCGCGCGGAGCGCGACCCTCCCCGATCACGGATTCGCACGCCACCGGGGGGAGGGCCGGACTTCGGCGGTTGCGCGGCGCCGGGGCCGGGCTTATCGTGCGGCACGCGCCGGCAGCGGCGGGAGGCGACCATGAACCGACGGAGTTTTCTGCGGACGGCGGGCGGTGCGGCGGCGATGCTGGGGGCGCAACGCGTGCTCGCGGACGCCGCCGGGGCGACGGCGATGCCGAAGCGTCGGCTCGGACGGACCGGCTGGGACGTCTCGGTCGTCAGCTTCTCCGGCTTCGCGCTGAAGCACTACGACCAGCCGCGCTGCACCGAGGCCCTCCACCGCGCCTTCGACCGCGGCGTGAACTACTACGACGTCGCCCCCGCCTACGACAACGGCAACTGCGAGATCCGCATGGGCATCGGCCTCCAGGGCGTCCCGCGCGACCGCTATTACCTTGCCTGCAAGACCAAGAAGCGCGACCGCGACGGCGCCCGGGAGGAACTGGAACGCTCGCTGGAGCGGCTCAAGACGGATCATTTCGATGTCTACCAGTTCCATCACCTCGTGAAGCCCGACGACATCGCCGCGATCCTCGCCCCCGGCGGCGCGATGGAGACCGTCCTGAAGGCGAAACAGGAGGGGAAGGTCCGCGCGATCGGCTTCTCCGCCCACACCACGAAGGGCGCCCTCGCGGCGATGGAGGCCTTCCCGTTCGACACCGTCATGTTCCCCGTCAACTACGTCGAGTGGTTCACCCGGGGTTTCGCGCGGGAGGTCGTGGACCTCGCACAGCGGCAGGGCGCGGCGGTGCTTTCGATCAAGACCCTCAACGCGGGCGCGTGGCCGCAGGGCGCCGAGCGCGTGCGGAAGTGGTGGTACCGGACGCTCGAGGATCACGACTCGATCGGAATGGCGCTGCGCTGGACGCTGTCGCTTCCCGGCCTCGTATCCTGCTTCCCTCCGTCGTGGCTCGACCTGCAGGAGCGCTCGATCGACGCCGCGCTCGCCCTCCGCCCCGCGGTCGATGCGGACGCCGCGCAACTGCGGGCGATGGCCGAGGGCTGCGGATCGATCTTCCAGCGCGAGGAGGCCCTCGTCGCGCACGGCCGCGATCCCGGCTTCTTCTACGCCGACGCGCCCCACGCGGTTGTCTGATCCGGCACGGCGCGCCGGACGCTACGCCCGGCCGAGCGCCCGGCGAGCAACGGGCCCGCCGCGGACTCGGCGGCGAGGAAGGAACGGCGTTTCATGGCGCGACCTCGAGGATCGTGACGGCCAGGGGCGGGAGGGAGAGGCGGCCGTCCCACGGGCCGGGCGCCGGTGCGGGACCCTGGACGACGCGCGCGATGCGCGAGACGCCGTCGATCTTCAGCCGCACATCCGCCGCCTCGCTCTCGTGCGCGTTGAGGCAGAGCGCGCAGACCTTCCCCCCGTGGCGGAACGTGCGCCACGCGACCGTGTCCGGCGAGCCATCCGCGGCTGCGGCGGGCGCGGGCTCGTCCGAGAGCAGCACCGGGATGAACGCGCGGATCTCCGCGGCCATGGCGGTGACATCGCGCCAGCGGGCCTCGAACGGATCGCGCGTTTCCGCGCGGCCCCCGGTGCCGGGGGGCTTGTCCAGGCGCCAGAGGTCGAACCACGAGTAGAAGATCAGGCCGTCCGCGCCGGCCGCGATGCACGACCACGCCATCGAGCGCATCTCGTCGAGCGTCGGCGCGCGCTGCCTCGCCCGCTCCTCCGGCGTCTTCTTGTACGAGGCCCAGTTGAAGACCTGCGGCACCATCCAGACGGCGCGCGTGTCGAACGTGGCGCGGACGGACTTGCGGGCCCAGTCGAGCGCCTTTCGCGGCGGCGTGGCCGGGACCGGATACGGGTCGGTGCCGAGCACGTCGGCGGTCGGCAGGTAGGCGCGCAGGTCGTCGATCTGGTACAGCACCGACCACGTCGGCCGGCCCGGATCGAGCTCCTCCATCAGGCGCTGCCGCGCGGACAGCTCGTCGAGACGCTCCAGCGGGAACTCGTCGTTGATGTACCACGCGGCGATCGCGGGATGGTCGCGCAGCGCGCCGACGGACGTGCGCACCGCGGCGTCGGCCGCCTCGCGCGAGCGCAGGCCGCGGTGGCCCGCGTAGAGATCCTTGACGCTGTAGATCACGCGCATCCCGTTCGAATGCGCGAGGTCGAGGCCGGCCCGGCCGATGTCGGCGTAGGGCATCAGGCAGTTGAACGGCGACTTCGCGTAGATCGCCATCTCGTCGGGCTTCACGGCGCCCCAGTACATGCCGAGCGGGAAGAAGGGCTCGCCGTCGAGGATCAGCCGGCCGCGCCCGTCGATGGTGGCCTTGCGCGGCGGCGGCGGACCGGCACGCACGGCGGCGAGGCGCGCCCGCGCTTCCGTTCCGCCGGCCCCGCGCGCCGAGACCTCGATCGTGAGCGCGCCGGCGGGCCAGGGCGTCGAGTCGATGTCGAACGCCGCCGAGTCGCCGTCGACCGAGCGCGGCGCGACGCTCGCGAGTTCGGTCCCCCTCCCGTCGAGCACGCGCAGCACCGGCGCGGCATCGGAAACCGCAACGCGGTGCGCGTCCAGCGCAAGCGAGACGTGCACGCGCGCCACGCCGCCGGTCAGGTGGTGGCGGTGGTGGTCGGTCGTCAGCGCGCCGATCAGCGGCGGGAACCAGGGGCGCACGACGACGTCGTCCCACCACGCGGTGCCGGTCATGCCGCGGCGGAGGTAGCAGCTGACGCTCATGCGCGCCGCGTTGGACGGGACGATCCCGGTCACGCCGCGCACGGTCCGCCAGCCGCCGCTGGTCCCCTGGAGCCCGGGGGGATAGCAGCCGCCGATGAACGTCCCCGCGGCGTCGGACCACTGGAGGCAGACGGTCGCGCCGCGCTCGTCCCCCGCGACTCCCTCCGTCCGCACGCGGGCCTCGATCTCGTACCGCGCGCCGGGCTCGAGCCGGATCGGCGCGGTGGCGAGGCGGTACTGCGCGGGGTCGGCGTTCCCGTAGCGAAGGCAGGCCGCGCCGGAATGCGGAGCGTTCGTGTCGATGACGTAGCCCGCCGGCAGCCCCCACACGAGGGGCTTTCCGTTTGCCGCGGCCTCCTCGAAGCCGGGGTTGTTGACGAGGTTCGTTCCGCCCCCGCAGGCCGCGCCTGCCGCGATCCAGCTCGCAAACCGCATCCACGTCGCCCGAGTACGCATGGTTTCCATCCCCCCACGGAATCCCGGCTTTCTGTCACGATCGGACCTCCCGCGCAAGCCGCGCCGTGCCAGGCCATCCGCCGTTCGATGTCCGGCGTTGGATGTTCGGTGTTCGGCGTTCGTCCGCCGCCTTGTCCCCGTGGCGTGCACGGGCGTAATCTCCGCGCGGGCCCGGCCGGCCCGTGGAGACACGCCATGCGACGGATGACGACTTCGATCCTGGTCCCCGGCCTCGGCGCCCTCGCGCTCGCCGCCGGTGCCGCCCCCGAGGATGAGTTCGCCCCGCGGCTCGCGACCGCGGAGACCCGCGCCGATGCCGCCGTTCTCGCCGCGCTGGAGAAGCCCGGGGAGGTCTTCTTCCGCGACGGCTTCGAATCGCCCGAATCGCTGAAGAACTACTTCGAAATCCGCGGTCTCAAGGAGGGCCATGCCGCGCTCGTGCGCGACCCGGCCCTCGCGGCCTCCGGCGAGGGGGCGATCCGGTTCACCGCGCCGGCGCGCGGCGGGGAATCGTCCGGCGCCGGCGCCAGTTTCTGGTTCGGGCCCGAGGGGCGCGACCGGGTGTATTTCCGGCGGTATATCCGCTTCGCCGCCGACTACGACCAGGGCAACCTCAACCACACCGGCGGCGGCCTGTCCGGCGTCACCGGCGCGGACCGCTGGCGCGCGATGGGCGCGGCCGGCATCCGGCCGAAGGGCGACGACCACTTCAGCTGCCGGTTCGAGCCGTGGCGCGACTGGGGCCGCCTGCCCTCCCCGGGCTACCTGTTTCTCTACACGTACTGGATGGACATGAAGCGCGACCGCGACGGCCACTTCTGGGGCAACATGCTCGAGCCGGCCGCGGACGGACGGATCGTCCCGCCGCGCGACCGGTGGGTCTGCCTCGAGCAGATGATCCGCGTCAACTCGCCCGGACAACCCGACGGCGAGGCCGCCGCGTGGGTCGACGGCAAGCTCTACCTCCATTACCGCGGCATCCGCTGGCGGTCCGATGCGTCGGTGAAGCTCAAGCGCGTCGAAATCGGCGTCTACATCCACCAGGCCCGCCGCGACAACACCGTCTGGTACGACGATGTCGTCCTCTCCACCGGCTACATCGGCCCGCGCCCGTCCGCGCCCCGATAAACCCGCCCCGTCCGTCGGACAGGCAGTCCTGGACGCGCCGCATGGACAGGAGTGCCCGCGCCGCACCCGGCCATCGGCCCCGCGCGGGAGATCCGGAACGAACGACGCTTCGAGGATCGCCACACGGCGCCGACGGAGCGGCGCCCTCCAGGCCCGTCCTCTCGCATCTCCAGGGAATGGGATCGCGAGGATCGGGGACGCGCCCTGTGCGCCCGCCCGATCCGTGGCATAGTAGGGACATGGACGACACGCCCCTGCGCGACGCCGGTGACGAGGTCTTCGACGTGGTCGACGAGCGCGGTCGGCCGGTCGGCCGGGCGCTGCGGCGCGAATGCCACGCCAATCCCGCGTTGATCCACCCGGCGGTTCATGTCTTCGTCTTCAACCGCGCGGGCGAGCTCTTCCTGCAACAGCGCTCGATGCGCAAGGACATCCAGCCCGGCCGGTGGGACACCTCCGTCGGCGGCCACCTGCATCCGGGCGAGGACCCCGTCGAAGGCGCCCGGCGCGAGATGCGCGAGGAGCTGGGCATCGAGGCCCCGCTGGCGTTCTCTCACGAGTACGTGTGGCGCTCGCCGCGCGAGACCGAGTACGTGAGGTCCTTCGTTGCGCGCTTCGAAGGCCCCTTCCGGCTCGATCCGGAGGAGGTCGCGGACGGCCGCTTCTGGTCCTTCGACGAGATCGCCGCCTCGGTCGGCCGCGGCCTCTTCACCCCCAACTTCGAGCACGAACTGGACTGGCTCCGGAGGATGGCGCCGGAGTTCCTGATAGTGAAGGGCGGAGAGCAATGAAGGTGGCTCTTACGGGATCCGGCGGGCTGATCGGATCGGCGATCTCGGCCGACCTGGCGGCGGCGGGGCACGCGATCGTTCGAATGGTGCGCGGGACGCCGCGGGAGGGTGAGGTGCGGTGGGATCCGGGGGCGCCGTGCGACCTCTCGGCGCTCGACGGCGTCGACGCGGTGATCCATCTGGCGGGCGAGAACGTCGGCGCGGGACGGTGGACGCCCGCCCGCAGGATCGCGATCCGCGCGAGCCGCGTCGACGGCACGCGCAACCTGGTGGCCAGCCTCCTGCGGATGAGGCGGCCGCCGCGCGTGCTGCTCGCGGCCTCGGCGATCGGCTGGTACGGCGATCGCGGCGATGCCCCGGTGGACGAATCCGCGCCGGCGGGGGATTCGTTCTTCGGCCGCCTCGTGGCGGACTGGGAGGCGGAACTGGCGCCCGCGCGCGCGGCGGGGATTCGGACCGTGGCGATGCGTTTCGGCGTCGTGCTTGCGCGCGGCGGGGGCGCGCTGGCGAGGATGCTGCCGCCGTTCCGGCTCGGCCTCGGCGGCCCGCTCGGATCGGGCCGGCAGGTGATGAGTTGGATTGCGCTCGACGACGTGGTGGCCGCCGTCCGGTTCCTCCTCGCCGCGGACAACGTTGCCGGGCCGGTCAATCTCACCGCGCCCGCCGCCGTGACGAATCGCGAGTTCGCCGCGACGCTCGGTCGCGTGCTGCGCCGGCCCGCGGTCCTTCCCGCGCCCGCCTTCGCGCTGCGCCTGCTGCTCGGCCGCGAAATGGCCGACGAACTGCTGCTCTCCGGCGCCCGCGTCGTCCCCGCCCGTCTGCTCGCCGCGGGGTTCCGTTTCGCGCACCCGGATCCCGAGCCGGCCCTGCGCCGGATGCTCCTCTGAGCCCCTGCCTACGGACGTCACGGATGGAGGACGGGGCCCTGCCCCGAAGCGGAAACGCCCGGGCTTCCTCCGATCGCCTTCCGATTCCGCCCCGCGCGTCCCCGTCGTTGCCTTGCATTCACCGCAACGATCGCTACGACGAATTTGAGGTGGCGCGGCGGGCGAGGACGGCGTCGAAGACGTCCGCGAGTCGGCGGGTGAGGGTGCGGCGTTCGAACTCCGGGCAGGGGCGCGGGCGGTCGGGCAGGCGGCCGGCGCGCCAGGCGTCGTGCAGCGCGGTGAGCGCGGCGACGATTTCGTCGGGACGGGCGGCGACGGTGGACCGGTCGGCGGCGTGGCGCGTGACGATCCCCATGACCTCGTGGTCGCGGGGCCCGGCGGCGAGGATCGGGTTGCCGCTGACCATGTAGTCGAAGACCTTCGACGGATGGCTGTAGCGGTGCAGGTCGCCGCCGTTGACCAGCAGCAGCAGCGCCTGCTGCGTGCCGAGCATGCGGCGCACCTCCGCGGCGGGAACGGGGTCGGAGATCTCCAGGCTCTCCGGCGGCAGCAGCGCACGGAGCCGCTCGCGGACCGGCGTCGGCACGGTGCCGACCATGCGCAGCGTGAAGGATGCGGCGCGCGCCGGATCCTCGTTCACCCACCGCGCGATCGCCTCGAGGACGGAGTCGTCGAGCCCGTCGGTGTAGACGGTTCCGTAGTGCGCGAGCACGAATCGCGGGGACGGCTCGATCGCCGCGGCGCCGGACCACGCCCCGCCCTCGTAGCCGTTGTGGACGGTGACGATGCGGTCGCGGCCGAACCCCGTCTTGCCCGCGAAGAGCGCCTGCTGGCTCTCGATGGCGCAGGTGACGCGGTCCGCCGTCCGCAGCACGTCGAGTTCCATGGCCCGGTTGAGCGCGATCGCCGGCGGCGAGCGCCAGACGCGGTTGTAGGCGTGGCACTCGAGCCACGGGTCGCGGAAGTCGGCGACCCACGGGATGCCGAAGCGACGCTTCAGGTCGCGGGCGATGAGATGCACGGTGTAGGGCGGCGCGGAGGAGAAGAGGAGGTCCGGCCGTTCCCGCTCGATCTGCGCGGCCGCCGCGCGCACCGCCGGGCCGCGCCAGCCGATGCGCGAGTCGGGGATGAAGAGGTTCAGCCGGACCATCTCGAGAAGGCCCGAGCGGGCGTCGCCCGTGACCGACGGCGCCGCCTTCGAGGGCTTGCGCGCGAGCCACGAGGCCGGGTCGAAGCGGTTGCCGACGCGGACGACCGGGCACGGCGCTTCCGCGGGCTCCGGGACCGCGATCTCCGGCGCCAGCACCGTCGGCGCGTAGCCGAACTCCGGCAGATGCCGGCAGAAGCCCGCGACCCGCTGCACGCCCGCCCCCACCACCGGCGGCCAGTAGTAGGTGATGACCAGTACCCGCTTCACGCGCCCCATAGTGTCGCCCCGGGGCGCGGATGGCAACGTCGCTTCGGCGAGGGGGCCCCGAATCCCCGTCCAAGCCGGAAGCCCACGAACGAGACCGGCGCGAGACGCGCACGGCTGCGGCCGCGACCCCGCGCCGCTTCGCGTCGAGTGACAGGCGGAGCCGCCCGCGCGAAGACGCTGCGGCGGGCCGGGGCGCGGCCCTCCAGCCCTGCCTGCGAGGGAACGGGCCTGGAGGGCGCCGCTCCGTCGGCGCCGCGCGGGAGACTCCCGACGCATCGCCGATTCCCGGCGGCTCAAGTTCAGGCGCGGATCGGAGGCGCGCACTCCGGGCTAGACAGCCCCGGGGGCGTTCTCTACCGTCTGGCGGATGCGAATTCTCGTCGAGGTCCTCCACCCGGCCCATGTGCACGTTTTCCGCTGCGCGATCGGCGAATGGCGCGCGCGCGGCGACGAGGTCCGCGTGCTCAGCCGCGAGAAGGAGTGCGCCAACGCGCTGCTCGACGCCTACCGCATCCCCTACACGTCGATCAGCCGCCTGCCGGACCGCAAGTCGGGGCTGGCGGCGGAACTGCCCCTGCGGATCTGGCGGATGTGGCGCGAGTGCCGCCGGTTCCGGCCGGACATCCTCACCGGCATCATGGGCGTCACGATCGCGCCGGTCGGCCGGCTGATCGGCAGGCCCGCGGTGGTCTTCTACGACACCGAGAACGCGAAGACGACCAACCGGGTCGTCTACCCGATCGCTCACTCGGTCTGCACGCCGACCTGCTACCAGGCGCCGGTGAACGGCCGCCACGTGACCTACCCCGGCTATCACGAACTGGCCTATCTCCACCCGAACCGCTTCACGCCCGACCCGGCGGTGCCGCGGCGGTACGGCGTCGACCCGGACAAGCCCTTCTTCCTGCTGCGGCTCGTCTCGTGGCAGGCCTCGCACGACGTCGGCGAGAAGGGCCTCGAGTCGGACGCCGTGAAGGCGATGCTGGCCCGCCTCGAGCCGCTCGGACGGGTCCTGATCTCGAGCGAGAAGCCGCTGCCGCCGCACCTCGAACCCCACCGCTTCGCCTGCCCGCCGGAGGTCATCCACCACTTCCTCGCGTTCGCGCACCTCGTGATCGGCGAGAGCGCGACGATGGCGAGCGAGGCCGCGGTGCTCGGCACGCCGGCCTTCTACATCAGCGACACCGGCCGCGGCTACACCGACGAGGAGGAGGCCCGCTACGGGCTCGTCTTCAACTTCAAGCGGCACGAGAGGGACCGGATCTTCTCCACGCTGGACGGCCTCCTCGCCCGCCCCGCCCTCCGCGCCTCGTTCGCGGAGAACCACCGGCGCCTGCTCGCCGAGAAGATCGACGTCACGGCGTGGATGGTCGACTACCTCGACTCCGTCGTGCGGGACACCCGGCGCGCGCCATGATCTCCCCGTTCGCGGATGGATTGGCCGTCGGACTGAAGCTGCTCCTCCCCGGCGTGGCCTGGGCTTGGCTCCTGTCCGCGGCGTGGACCGGCGAGCCGAATGCGTGGAAGCGGCGCGTCGGCGCGGGCGCGGCGGCCGGGGCGCTGGGGCTGATGCTCGTCTCGCTCCTGACGATGGCGCTCGGTCTCGCGGGCGTCTTCACGCCGGCGGTCGAGACGGTCGCGCGGGCCGCGCTCGTCGCCGCCGGCCTCGCCGCGGGCGCGTGGGTCCACCGCGGACGACTGGCGTCGTTACTCGCCGACGCGGTGCCCGTGTCCCTGCTGTTCCTCGCCGGCATCGTGACGATCCTCGCGCTGCCGAACCGCGGCGAGTGGATCGCCGGGGGTTGGGATCCCGGCGTCTACATGAACGAGGCCGCCGCGCTGTCGCGGACGGGCACGTTCCGGCCGCCGGACCCGCTCTTCCACGAGTCGCTGACCGCGGACGAGCGCGCGGTCTTCCTGCGCCGGGGCCTGGCGGGCATCGAGCGGTTCCCGGGCGTCGTGACGGACCCGGCCCGCGGCGCGTTCGCGTTCGAGTTCTTCCGCCTGACGCCGTCCTTCTTCGCGGCGGTCCACCGCTCCGGCGGCCTGGCCGCGATGGCGCGCGCCAACACGATCGCCGGGATGGTCCTTCTCGCCGTCTTCTTCGCGATGGTCTGGACCCGCCTGCGCCTGTCCCACGCGGTCTTCGCCACGCTGCTGCTCGCCGCGCAGCCGATCTGGATCTACCACCTGCAGTTCCCGACGACCGAGATGCTCCATCTCCTCCTGCTGTGCGCGTGCCTGGGATTCGCGACGGCGGACCCGCGCGACGGCGGCGCGACGGCGGCGGCGGCGCTCGCCGCCTTCGCCGCGGTGACGAACCGCATGAGCGACCTTCCGTTCTTCGGCTTCCTCGTCCTCTGCCACGCGCTCGGAACCGCCGCGGAGGACGACCGCCGGCCGCTGGAGCGGCGCCACCTGGCGCTGCTGGCCGCCGCCGCCGCGGGCGGGATCGTGAACTCGGTCTTCGCCCCGGGCTCGATCGTGGGCTGGCAGGACGCCTCCGTCATCCTGGCCCTCGCCGCGGCGGCGGCCGCGGCGGCGCTCGCGGCGGACCTTCTCGCGGCGCGGCCGGCCGTGCGCGCGCGCCTCGCCGGGCTGTCGCCGCGAGCGCTGGACATCCTCGCGGTCGTCGTCCTGGCCGCCGTCGCCGTCTCCTGGATCGCACGCGACGCCGTCACGGGGCCCAAGGACCTCGACAACCTTCAACGGCTGCTTCCGTTCACGGGCGTGCTGCCGATGCTGGCCGCCGCCGCCGGGCTCGCCGCCGCCCTCCTTGCGCGCCCGCGGATGAGGCCGGCCGCGTTGTTCCCGCTCCTGCTCTTCCTCTTCGCCGTGGCGTGGATGCTGGTGCTGCGCAAGTCGATCGTCGACCTCTACCCGTGGGCGACGCGCCGCTACGTGCCCTACCTGGCGCCCTTCGTCGCGATCGCGGCGGGTCACCTGCTGACGCTGCTGTGGCACGCCCCGCGGGGCCGGACGGCCGCGCGCGGCGCGGCGGTCCTCGTGGCCGCCGCGTTGCTGGCCGAACCCGCGCAGGCCGCGCGGCGCGCGTGGACCTACACGCAGTACAACGGCCTCGGTGCGGCGATCGCGGTCGTCGCCGACCGCGTCGGTCCGCGCGACGCCGTCATCGCCGACCATCCCCTGTGGGGCACGCCGCTGGCGCTGATCCACGGACGCAACGTGCTCGGCGGACAAGCCGACGGTTCGGGCCGCGACAACGGCGCCGCGATCGCGGTGATCCTGCCGGACCTCACGCGCCGCCTCGCCGCGGAGGGCCGGCGGGTGCTGTGCCTGACCTCCACGGCGCGCGGGCTCGACGTCTTTCCCTTCGCCGGCGCCGCCGAGGCGACCCTCGCCTGGGAGGCGCCACCGTTCGAATTCCAGGTGATGGCGCAGCACGCCGCGGCGAAGCAATTCGTACTCCAGACGCGCAGCGCGAGGTTCCGGCTCTACGAACTCGCCCCGCCGCGGGCCGGCGGCGCCACCCCGTAGACCCGCCCCGGAAGCGTGGCGCCGACGGAGCGGCGCCCTCCATCGCATCCGGTTCTGGAGGGGCACGCTCCGTCGTGCCCCGGGCGGCGTCCGCGGCCGCAGCGGCCGCTTCCGGGATCACTCCGGTCCGATTTCGATCCGGTCCAGGAGCAGGCCGAGCTCGCGCGAGTCGGCGGCGCCGAGGTCGCGGGCGGGGCTCCAGGTCGGCACCTCGACCCCGAGCCGGTTCCAGTCGTCCGCGAGGATCTGCCCGGACGCAAGCCGGACGCGGTACTCCCACACGGGGCCGCCGGGGACGACGGTGACGCGGTCCGGCGGCACGGCCTCGCCGTTCACCGTGAACCGCGGCACGAGATCCTTCATGTCCTTCCGGAGCGGCAGCGCGAACCACCGGGCGGTGACGTCCGTCTCCGCCCGCGGAAGCCGGGTGCGCACCTCGGCCCGTGCGCCGGTCCATCGCGCCGTGGCGGATCCGGAGCGCTCCGGTCCGAAGAAGCCCTCGCCGACGCTCGGCGCGTCCTCCCCGGCGCCGAGGTCGACCGTCACCGGGTAGACATCGACGGGCGGAAGGCTCGCGACGCGGACCTCGTAGATCTTCACGAACCCGTAGCGCCCGCCGATCTCGTACCACAGCGGCACGCTGTTCTGGGCCGGGTAGGAGGGCAGCGAGGTCGTGAGCGTCAGCGGAACCATCCGGAGCTTCCCCTCGCCGCGGCCAAGGCTGACGGCGAGCGCGGCGGCGGTCCGCTCGGGCGGCAGGCGGATCGAGGCGCGGCCGGACGCGGTTTCCGCGGTCATCGTGTTGAAACTCCCGCGCCAGTAGCTGCTCTGCTGGATGAACTCGACCCGCAGGAAGGCGAAGACGTCGCGATCGGGGCCGGCGTAGTTGGGCAGGAACAGCGTGCCGCGGTCGTAGAGCAGGCACGAGTCCGACGGGAGGCTGGCGTTCGGGTAGAGCTGTCCGCAGGTGAGATTCCACGCGAAGTGCGCCCCGGCCATGCCGAAGTTCACGCGCAGGGGGTCGCCGGGCTTCACGACGAGGGCGAACGGGGCGGGCGGCAGCGGGCGGTCCGACTCCAGCTCGAGGCGCGCGGGGCCGCCGTTCGTGCCGGGGAGCTCGACGAACTGCACGCCGTTGGTCAGCGGCGCGGCGGGGCCGTCCGGTCCGCAGCGAAGGGTGGCCTGGGTGCGGCCGGGGTAGTCCCAGATGCGCCGCATGTCGAGCATCAGCATCGCGGGACCCGGGACGCCACGGTCGACGTCGAGCGTCCGGCGATTCTCCTTCCACGGGCCGACCTTGTGCAGCCAGCCGCCGATCGGCCGGCCGTACCGCTCGAACGGAACGGGCAGGGAGTCGAGCGAGACGACCGGGGTCAGTTCCAGCCAGTTCCGCCCGAGGGCGAAGACGGGGTCGTCGACGTAGTAGTTGCCCCCCGCGAACCGCTCGAGCGAGCGGGCGCCCTGCTCGCGGAGCCGGTCGTCGACCGGGATCCGCCGTTCGGGATCGGGGCGGATCGCGTTGAACTCCACGCCGTATTCGAAGCTGGGCAGGTCGAGAATCCACGCGAGGTAGAAGGCGACGTGGCGCTCGCCCATGATGAAGGCGGGGCGGTCGAGGTGCGGGAGGATGTGCTCCCGGATCCTTGCCAGGTGCCAGACCTTGGTGCGGTCGTCGCCCCGGATGGCGAGCGGCAGCAGGACCGTGGCGAGAACCACCGCCATCGCGGCGGGGGCGACATGGCGCCACGCGCCGACGAGGGGCGGGCGCAGGCGCCGGATCACGGCCTCCGCGACGTCGACAAGACCCGCGAGGCCGTAGGCCGCGATCGGGATGGCGAAGAGCTCGGCCGCGAGCGTGTAGCGCGGCTTGTAGTACCGGTAGAAGCAGTAGAAGAGCAGGTTGAGCAGGAAGGCCGGGGCGTAGAGGCCGAGGATGAGATCGTTCCGGCGGCGCACCGCGCGCACCACGCCGGCGGCCAGCAGCAGGAGCCCGAGCGGCCCGTACTGGAGGTACAGCTTCCGGAACGTCGTCGCCGCGGTGTGGCGGAAGTGGAAGCGGCTCATGCCGGGGATCGGGATGTCCCACTTCTTCGCAGGGGCAAGCTGCTCGATTTCCTGCCGCTTGGCGATCGCGACCACCTTCTCCGCGGCATAGGACGGCACCAGCACGCTTCCGGAGTGGGCGCGGTTCTGCATCATCATCGGGGCAACACCCCCGAGAAACCCCGCGGCGAGGAGCGCCACGATTCCCGCGCGCGGCCGCCGCTCGATCCACATCCGCGCCAGGACCCACAGCCCGACCGGGACCACCATCAGCACGATCGTCTCGCGGGTGCTCGACGCCAGGCCGAGACACAGCCCGGCCCCCGCCGCGGTCCAGGCCGCGGCGCGGCGCCCCCACCCGGCCGCCAGCAGGACCACCGCGCCGAGCATCAGCGAGAACGCGAGGGGTTCGCGGAAGGGGTTGATCAGCTCGACCAGCAGCCCGCCGCGCGTGACGAGCAGGACGACGGCGGTCGCCAGCCCGGCGATCCGCGCCGCGTGGAGGCCGGCGGACGCATCGCGGCGGACGGCGAGGAAGCCGGTCGCCGCGGACAGGATGACCAGCAGGAGAACGAACGGGAGGTTGGAGAGGAAGACCCAGTCGCGGCCCAGGGCCCGCATCAGGTAGTAGAGAACCACCGGGTACACCGGCGCCCGGTCCGTCGCCGGATGCCCCTGGGCCCACCCGAGCGCCATCCCGACGAAGCCGACGGGGTCGGAGTAGGCCTTCGCGAAGTGGGTCCGCAGCATGTAGAAGACGACAACCGCCAGGAGGAGGGCCCCCATCGCGATCCACCAGCCGCGGCCGGGCGCGCGCGGCGCATCGCCGTCCGCCGGCCGTCCGTCCGCTCCGTTCTCGTCGACAGGCTTCACCGGGTTCCCCGCGTTTCGAGTTCGAATCCCGCCGCTGCGCCCCGTGCCGGATCGCGGAACCGGATGCCGGGGCGCGGCTCGAGCGGATAGTACATCGGCCGGCGCGAGGGTTCGAACCATCCGGCGCGCGGCAGATGCCCGCGCAGGGTGAGCGCCGCGCCCGCCTTGTCGTCGTAGCGGATGAGCGGGATCTCCGGCGGGAGCAGCCAGTAGACGCGCCGCGCGGCCGGCGCCTCGCGCGCGAGCCAGGCGTCGACCCGCCGCTCGCTCGCGGTCAGCGCCGTCCGGCCGAGCACGAGCGCGGGGACGGCGACCAGCAGCGCCGCCAGAAGCGCCGCGGACCGCGCCGCCGCGCGCGGCAGGGCCGGCCCCGCCCACGCGCCCGCCAGCGCCGCGGCGAGAACGCCCGCCGGCGTTGCGAGATAGCCCCACCCGAAGCGCGGCACCGGCGCCAGGGCGACGACGTAGGCGATGCCCGCGAGGCCCGCCGCCAGCGCCCACGCGCCGCCCTCCGGAAGCCGGCGGCGGCGGATCGCAAGGACCGCGGCCGACGCCAGCGCCGTCAGGAGGAGCGCAAAGCCCGCCACGTTCGAGAGGTCGGCCCGCAGCCACCAGCCCAGCCACCGGCCCGAGAGATAGCGGACGCCCGCCATCCCCTCCGGAACCGTCCCCTGGTGCCAGATCGCGGAGTTGCGGATGCCCTCGGCGATCCGCCGCGTCGTCTCCGGGTCCGACCACGGCAGATCGAGGCTGAACGACGACGGGTACAACGGGCAGCCCGTCGCGAGCGTCATCCCCGCCATCCACGGCACCGCCGTGCACGCGCCGCATACGAGCGCCCGCCCCCACGCGCCCGGGCCGGGGCGGCGCGTCAGCCAGTGCACGCCGGCCACCGCCAGCAGCGGCATCGCGCTGACCTTGCCCAGCACCGCCCCGGCGGCCAGAAGCAAGGGGATGAGCGCCGCGTCCGCCGCGCGCGGACGCGACAGCACGAGCAGCGACCACGCGCAGACGACCGAGAGCACCACGGCCGGAAGGTCCGGCGAGACCGACGCCGGCACCTTCAGCGCCAGCGGCATCGCCAGCGCGAGCGGCAGCGCAACGACGGCAAGGACATCCGCCGGCCGCCCGCGGCGCTGCAGCAGCCGCGCAAGGGCGATCCCGAGGTGCAGCAGCGCGAGGGCCAGGACCAGCGCGTTCGGCAGCGCGCCCGCCCGCGCCTCCATCCAGCCGTGGTTGACGATCGCCGCGAACGCGAGCGGGGCCGACAGCACGCCGAAGCCCGTTTCGATCAGCCCCAGCCCGGGCACGATGCCCGTGTCGGAGAGCCACTGGACCATGTCGTGCTGGTAGCCGAGAGAATCGCGGTTGTTGATGATCCCCGCGCAGATCCCCGCCGCCGCCGCGAGCAGCAGCGCCGCGGCGGCCCACGCGGCGCGCGGCGCGCCGCCGAGCAGCCGCCGCGTCTCCGCCCTCACGCGGGCCGATCCGAGGAAGGCGGCGCCCGCGACGATGTACGCCGCGAAGGCCGGCGGCGCGAGCGGAACGGACAGGGAGGCCGCCAGCAGAGCCGTCCACCCCGCCAGCAGGCCGAGCCAGGCGGCGAGCAGGAGCCGGTCGCCCCGCCGGTCCGCCGCGTCGCCGGCGAAGGCCAGCAGCAGCGCGACACCCGGCGGCAGGCTGGCCGCCAGCAGAACCACCACGAGGACCGCCATCGCGATCATGCGCCCTCCCCGCCGCGAAGCATGGCCCGGGCCGCCGCGACCACCGCCGGCACGGCGGGATCGAAGCCCTCCGCGTCCAGCACGCGCACGCTCGTGCGCAGCGGATTCCACGCCCGCTCGTACTTCTCGCGGCTCGTCAGGCCCATGCCGTAGGTGCGGCGGTCGGTCCAGACCAGGTGCGGCGCGCCGCAAAGCGAGGCCAGGTGCATCGGGCCCGACGACGGGCCGACGACAAGCCGCGCCGCGGCCATCAGGTCCATCACCGCGCCGAGCGGGCGGTCGCGGAAGTCCGCGATCCCGGGCAGGTCGAGCGTGTCCGCCGCCAGCCCGACCGCCCCGACGCGCAGGCCCGCCGCGGACAGCGCGGCGAGAAGCTCCGTCCACTTCGCGGCCGACCAGTTCCGCCCCGGCACCGCCTCGCGGCCGCGCGCGTGGACCAGCACGTCGACCCGCCCCGCCGCCCGCGCCGGATCGCCGAGGCGGACGAACGCCTGCGCCTCCTCCGGGACGTGGGCCAGCGGCCGAAGGTGGTCGGCCCCCGGCGGAACGGCGTCGAGGACGCGCCGCAGCTCCTCCGGATTGCGGACGTCGAACGCGACGTGCGCGTTGGCCTGCCCGCGGATCGCGTGCGGAACGAACCCGTCGGCGACGCCCTCGTAGAGCGCGCGGCTCGATTCGCGGGCGCAGACGACGATGCGCCCGTAGCGCGGCCGCAGCGCGCGGAGGAGGCCCTGCCAGTTCATCAGCTCCCAGCCGAACTCGCCGACCCACGGCCCCGCGAACAGCAGCGGACGCGGCGCGCCCCCCGACCGCAGGAACGGCGGACGCCGCGCCCACGCGAGCCGGGCCGCCCGCGCGCTGGTGAAGAGGATCCGGCGGGGGGCTCCCCCCGCCGACCAGACCGGCGGCCATCCGGCGATGCCGGGGAGAACGGTCATGCCCTGCGGAGGATGAAGATGAACTGGTAGGTTCGGCGAAGCGGAAGGATCAGCCACTTCAGCTTCGAGAGGATCGCGCGCACCCACCGCACCGGGTTGGGCGACGCGAAGATCCGCGCCCGGTGGAGGAACCACCACCGGTCCTGGAGGATGGCCGCCGGCTCGAGCCCGCAGTCGCGGAAGAACGCCGTCCACTCCTCCATCGACAGCAGCCGCTCGTTGATGTCCTGCTGCTCGGTCCCCTTGGTCTTCGAGAACATCCAGTAGAGGAAGTTCACGTTCGGCACGACGATGCAGAAGCGGGCGACCGCCTTCGCGACGCGCACCATCTCCATCATGCCCTTCTTCATGTCGATGAATGCTCGAGCGCCACCGCCGCCTTCAGCAGGAACCCGGTGCCGCAGCCGACGTCCAGCATCCGCCCCCCCGGCCGCACGCCGGTGACGTCGAGGAAGTGCGGGAACGCCTCGGGCGGACGCCACGCGCCCTGCCCCCGCTCGCGGGGGCGCCGGTCGTAGTAGTCGCGGATGTCGGCTTCTGTCGTCATGCGTCACAACCCGGCCAGGGCCCGGCCCAGAACGTCCTTGTAGCACTTCACCCCGAGCGGATCCGAAAACTCCCTCAGCTTCTGCGAATAGGCCATGAAGGGCTCCCGGTCGCCGTCGAGGACCTGCGCGAGCCGCC
>Ga0194125_10000830_pt1 | contig 52615 bp, 43 predicted proteins | sample TA2KigC250mmetaG_FD_148626 | JGI IMG/M metagenome (GOLD analysis project Ga0194125, IMG submission 148626) | Freshwater microbial communities from Lake Tanganyika, Tanzania - TA2015034 Kigoma Deep Cast 250m | ecosystem: Environmental > Aquatic > Freshwater > Lake | place: Tanzania: Lake...
ATTTTTAGGGGGGGGGGGGGGGGGGGTATGTCAATCGTTTAGTATCATTATTTTTTCATTATTTTTTCACCGCCCTGTGGGTGAGGCTGAAAAATGGGGGGTAAACTGGAGAGAAGGAGGCAGGAATGGGCATTTTTTGGGCATTTTCCGTGATCAGCGGCGCGGCGGAGACGCCGCGCCCTACCCGCTTCGCGCATCCCTTTCAGCTTTCCGTTTTCTGCTTTCTGCTTTCTGCTTTTCTTAACCTGGGGGTGGATGGGCGATTTGGCGAAAGGCCTCATAGGCGACGATGGCGGCGGCGTTGGCGAGGTTGAGGCTCCGCGCGTGCGGACCGGGCATGGGGATTTGCATGAGGCTGTCGGCGTAGCGGGCGTAGAACGGTTCGGGCAGCCCGCTGCTCTCGTTGCCAAAGGCCAGATGATCGCCGGACCGGAACACGCAGTCGTAGAGCGAGCGGCTGCCGCGCGTGCTGGCGAAGAAGAGGCGAGTCGGCCGGGTCGACGCGAGGTAGGCCTCCCACGAATCATGGACGGTCAGGCGCAGGTGCGGCCAGTAATCAAGCCCCGCACGGCGGATAGCCGCTTCGGTGAGCCGAAACCCCAACGGACGAATCAGGTGAAGGGCGCAGTCCAAGCCGACGCAGAGCCTTCCGATCGCCCCTGTATTGTGGGGGATCTCTGGACAGATCAGAACGAGATTCAGGCTGAGGTCCATGGTGGCACGGCGCACGGCCTGCGGCTACGATTTGCCGACCGTCTTCTCCAGCGCCTGGGCGATGTCGGCGATGATGTCCTCGACGTCTTCCAACCCGATGGAGAGGCGGATGTAGTCGGCGGTGACACCCGTGGCCTGCTGCTGTTCCGGCGTAAGCTGCTGGTGGGTGGTCGAGGCGGGGTGGATCACCAGCGTCTTGGCGTCGCCGATGTTGGCGACGTGCGAGAGGAGTTTTACCGAGTCGATGAACACCCGGCCCGCCGCGAGGCCGCCCGTGATGCCGAAGCCCACCAGGCCGCCGAAGCCGCGCTTCAGGTATTTTGCGGCGACGGCGTGGCCGGCCGCATCCGGCAGGCCGGGATAGGTCACCCAGCTCACGCGCGGGTGCCGCTGAAGCCAGCGGGCGACGGCGAGGGCGTTGGCCGAGTGCCGCTGCTGACGCAGGGGGAGCGTCTCGATGCCCAGCAAAAACTCGTGTGCGTTGAACGGGCTCAGCGCGGCGCCCATGTCGCGCAGCAACGTGACGCGGATCTTGGTGATGAAGGCGATGTTGCCCGCCCCCGGGACGTTCCCCAGGGCATCCCAGTAGACCAGTCCGTGATAACTCGGGTCGGGTTCGGTAAATTCGGGGAATTTGCTGTTGTTCCAGCGGAACGTGCCGCCGTCCACAATCACGCCGCCGAGCGAGGTGCCGTGTCCGCCGATGTACTTGGTGGCGGAGCACACCACGATGTCGGCGCCATGCGCGAGGGGACGGACGAGTCCGATGCCGACGGTGTTGTCCACAATCAGAGGCACCCCGGCCTCGCGGGCGATGGCGGCGATCGCCTCGAAATCGGGGACATCGAGCTTGGGATTGCCGATGGTCTCGATGTAGATCGCGCGCGTTTTGGGCGTGACTGCGCGTCGGAATGCCTCAGGCTCGCGCGAATCGACAAAGCGCACCGTCCGGCACAGGACCCGCGGGAAGGTGTGGTTGAAGAGCTGATAGGTTCCGCCGTAGAGGTTGTTGCCCGCGATGATCTCATCCCCCGGCCGCGTGACCGCCAGGAGCGCGTAGGTGATGGCCGACTGGCCCGAGGCGACGGCCAGCGCGCCCGTCCCGCCCTCGATGGCGGCGACCCGCCGCTCGAAGACATCGTTGGTCGGGTTCATCAGCCGCGTGTAGATGTTGCCGGGTTCCTTCAGCGCGAAAAGATTGGCCGCATGATCCGAACTCTTGAACACATACGAGGTGGTCTGATAAATCGGAACCGCGCGCGATCCCGTCGTCGGATCAGCCTGTTGTCCCGCATGCAGCGCCAGCGTGTGCAATCCCTGTTCCGCCATGGTTCGACTCCTTCCGGTTCGGTGCTCCTTCAAAGGCGGTTACCAGTATGACAGATTCGGCGGTTTTTGTCTTTACCGAAAACCCTTGCCTTTTCGAGCCGTGTTCGTTATCTTGTCAGCCGGTTTCGCATCCGGGGAAGCCTTCCTTGCCTCATGGTGTAACGGTAGCACAGCAGACTCTGGATCTGCTTGTCTAGGTTCAAATCCTAGTGAGGCAACCAGTTTGCGGAGCCGAAACGGCTGAATCGCCGCAGGCTCCCGATCCGGCGGGTTCGGATGCGGCGCGATTGCGCCGCTTTTTTTACGCCCCCGCCCTGTTTCTTTCTTCACAAAGGGGCGATGACCGGGGTGACTGGAAACGCTCGAGAGGAGGCCTGCACGTGACGGTCCTGCTGATTCTGCTGATCTCGATCACGATTCTGGTGCTGGGTGGTCACCTCTACTCGACCTTTCTGGCGCGCAGTTGGGGCGAACAGCCGGACCGGATCACCCCGGCCGTTCGCTTGAACGACGGCCATGACTATGTGCCGACCCCGACGCCGGTTGTCTTTGCCCATCACTTCGCCTCCATTGCCGGCGCGGGTCCGATCATCGGCCCGGTGATCGCGGTCTGCTACGGATGGCTGCCGGCGGTCTTGTGGGTTGTCTTCGGAGGCATGCTCATCGGCGCCGTGCATGACTACCTCGCCACGTTCATGTCCACCCGCATGAGCGGACAATCGATGGCGACGGTGGTCCGGCGCCTGCTGGGCACCGGACCCTTCGTCGCGCTCGTGCTCTTTCTGGTGCTGCTGCTGGCGCTGGTGTGCGCGACCTTCCTGAATCTCTCGGCCGCCGCGCTGGTGAGCCTGGTGCCGATCAGCCGGCTGGATCTTAGCGGCGGCCAGACGCTCTTTCGCACCATCCATGATCAGGTGGTCATCGGCGGCATTGCCTCCACCAGCGTCATCGTGATCACGGCGCTGGCCCCGTTCGTGGGCTGGTTGTACATCAAGCGGCGCGTGGCGGTGTGGAAGTGCTCGGTTCTGGCGCTTGTCATCTGCGCCGTCAGCATCGTTTTCGGCTTGTGTTTTCCCGTTTCGGTTGCCGCCGACACGTGGAAGATCGTCCTAGCCGTTTACGTGCTACTGGCTGCTGGCCTGCCCGTGTGGCTGTTTTTGCAAAGCCGGGATTTCATCAACGTCCACATTCTCTACATCGGCTTGACCCTGCTCGTGACAACCGTGATTGTGGCCGCTTTTCGCGGCACCGCTATCCCGGTGGAAGAGGCCCTGCCAGCGCTGGATCTGGCGTCTGGATCACGGGCGCTGGGGTTTGTCTGGCCGGGACTGTTCATTACCGTCGCCTGTGGCGCGGTGAGCGGATTTCACAGCCTGTGCGCCGGTGGCACCACCTGCAAGCAGCTCGTGTCTGAACCCGCAGCCAGAAGAATCGGGTACTGGGGCATGGTGCTGGAGAGCATCCTGGCGATCACCGTCATCTGCGTCCTCTTGCTGGGGCTGGGCCGCGCCGATTATCTGACCGATGTCCATCCGGCTTTGGCGGGACTGAAGACGGGCGGAAACCCGATCCTCGGGTTCGCCATGGCGGTGGGTTCCGCCTCCCGCGCCGCCTTTGGCCTTCCAATCGCGGTCGGCGCAATCGGCGGCATGATCCTGCTCGAGGGTTTTCTGGTTACGACGCTGGACACCGCAGTGCGGTTGATGCGGTACCTGCTGGAGGAGGTCTGGCGTGCCCTGTTTGGCCTGGCGGCCATTGAGGACGCGCAGATGGATCGGGAACTGGAGCCTGCCGGAGCCGACGGGCTATTGCCGGGACCGGAGACGGCCGCGGCGCCCGCCGGATCGTCCTCGCCGAAGCCCCCGTCACTCCTGGCTTGGGTGCTCAGCCATTACTGGGTCAACTCCGGCATCGCGGTGGCGCTGATGCTCTGGTTCTCCTTTTCCAGCGGCATCATGACCTTGTGGGGCTTGTTTGCGACCGCGAACCAGTTGCTGGCCGCGTTTGTCCTGGGGCTCGGTGCCCTCTGGCTCCTCCGATGCGGCCGCCGGATCTGGTATATTGTCGGGCCCGCGCTCTTCATGCTCGTCACCACGGGCGCCAGCCTCGTCCTGCTCCTGCGCAAATTCCTCCCGGGCCCATCTGCGGCGGGAGCGCCTGTTGGCAACGCGACCCTCTTCGGCGCCAGCCTGGTTCTGTGCGGTCTGACGCTCTATCTGGTGGTGGTCGGCCTCCGGTCGGCCATCTTTCCGCGCGCCACGCGCCCCGTGCGCCCGGACGGCAAGACCCCGCCAGCGAGCGTCTAATCCTCATCGGGACGTTGCAGTCACCGTGACGGACACGAGGCGCGCTGGTGGCCAGGAACCAAGGCGACGCGAGTTCCGTCGGGCAGATGCAACATGCCGGTGACGCCCTCCGGCAGCGTCACGTCACACGTTATCCCGCCGGCCTCCCGCGTCCAAGCGGAGCGGATGATGCCGGCCGGCGCCCGATGCCAGGCGCTCATCGCGTCCAGCCCCTCGACCGGTTGCGGCCGCACCGTCACCTCGCTGAAGCCCGGGTGTTCCGGGTCCGGCATAATCCCGGCGAAATACTGGTACAGGCATGCGCTGATGTCGCCGAACATGATGTGGTTCTGCGAGTCGCTACCGTCCCAATTCTCGCGCAGGGTGGTCGCGCCCTGCCGCAGCCAGTTGGCCCAGCCGGGAAGCTCCGGTTGCGTGAATACCTTGAACGCGACATCGGCGCGTCCGTTCTCCGCCAGCACGCGCGGCACGTACTTGGCACCGAGGATGCCGAACTCCACCTTGTAGCTGTTGCGCTCGACCGCTTCCGCCAGCCGCGCCACGACGGCCGCCCGCTGGTCGTCCTCGACCAGTCCCTGATAGACCGCGCAGGCCATCGCCGTCATCTGGCCATCGGCATACACGCCGTTGCCGCGATAGAACGCGGCGTTGAATGCGCGGCGAATGCGCACGGCCAGCGCCTCGAACGCCGCAGCATCCTTTTTGCTGCCCGTCATCCGCGCGAAACGCGCCAGCAGCCGGGTGTCGGCGTAATAATAGGCCGTGGAGGTGATGCCCGAGGGAACCGTGCGCGGATCCACCGAACACCAGTCGCCCAGGCCGAAGTGGACGATGTGGTCTGTGGCCAGCGTCCCCAAATACCCGACGTAGCGCGCCATGGCGGGATACAGGCGGTCGATGTGCGAGCGGTCGCCCGTGTAGAGATAGATGTACCAGGGAATCAGGATGAGCGCGCTGTCCCACGCCGGTCCGGAGCCCCAATTGTACCCCCAGCCTGAGCAGGGCACGATAGCGGGAATTTGCCCGCTCGGGCGCTGGCAATCCGCGATGCTGTCGAGCCACTCGCCATAGGCGGAGGCGGCCCCGAAATTCCAGAGCCCGGTCTCGGCCGCGAGATGGGCATCCCCGGTCCAGCCATTCTTCTCGCGGTGCGGACAATCGGTGGGGAATCCCACGAAGTTGCCGATATACGCCCATCGCGTGCACGTTTGCAACCGATTGAGCGTTTCACTGGACGTCTCCACGCCGCCGATGGCGTCGAACGACGTATGCACGACGCGTCCGCGAAGGGTGTCGAGGGTCGGCTCGCCCGGCAACCCCTCCACGCGGACGTATTGAAACCCGTGGTAGGTGAAGCCAGGCTCCCAAATCTCCTCGCCCTGCCCCTTGAGAATGTAGCGATCCGTCTGGAATTCGCCGCTCACGACGAAGCGATTCATTTTGCGGACGTCAATATCGCCGTCCGCGTTGCAAGACTCGGCGTAGCGAAGGACAACCTCCGTGCCGGCGGGTCCGCTGACCCGAAGTTGCGCCCAGCCGGCCATGTTCTGCCCCATGTCGTAGACCGCCGCGCCTGAAGCCAGCCTGCGCACCGCCACCGGCGTGAGTGTCTGCATGACGCGGCACGGCGGCGCCACCTGCGGCTCCAGCAATCCGCCGGGGCCCGGCACGATCACGGCCTGCTCCCATGCGCTGTCGTTGTACCCCGGCGTGTCCCACCCCGGACGCTCGGCGCGGGCGTCGTAGTGTTCGCCATTGCGCAGAGCGTCAAAACGCACCGGCCCTTCCACAACCCGCCACGAGCCATCGGAGTGCAGGCAAACGGTGGCGCCGGACTCGAGTTGCACCTCCAACTCAAGAATCAGCTTGGGGTAATCCCGCCATACCGCCCGGTCCAGATTCCAAAACGCGACTGTATGTCCGTTGTACCAGCCGGTGCCGAGCATCACGCCCAGGGCATTCGCGCCAGCGCGCACCAGGCTCGTGACATCGTGGGTGCTGTAGCGGACCCGTTGATCGTACTGCGAGGGCCCGGGCTCCAGCACCTGGTCACCCACCCGCTGCCCATTGATCCGCGCGACGTAAAAGCCCAAGCCGCAGATGTGCAACGTCGCCTGCCGAACCGGACCCTCCAGCGTGAACTCCCGCCGGTAGAGCGGCGCGGGCTGCAACTGATCGGCATATCGGAACATCATGTGGTGCCGCCCAATCCACTTCGCGGACCACGCGCGGGGTTTGGGGCGCCCGGGGGCCTCGGGCTCCGGTTTCCGGCGGTAACGCCTCACCGGGGTCTTCAGGTTCTCGTGATGGGTCATTTTCTTTCTCCCAAGGGGTTATTCCCGATTGCGCCAACGGAGGCGCACGGCGTCAAGGCAAGACAGGTCGCCGCGCAGGACGATGTCGCGCGAGCCGCCCGGCAGGATGTCGAAACAGCGGTCCTCGGTGTCGAGCCCCGCAGGGGGGTCAACCCGAACGAAGTGAGCGAACACGTCCGTGAAGAGCCGCATCACGGCGCACCCCGAATCGCGCGAGAGGATCTCGGAGCGCACCGTTGCGGGTGGCATCTTGAGGGACTTGATGTTCATGAAGAAGAACACGTTCTCTGCGATCACGCCTGCGGGTCCGCTCAACCGGGCGTGGTAAAAATCGCCGCTTCGCATCAGCGACATCCGATCCAAACCGCAACGCACCGACGCATTCTTGCGTATGACGACGGCCTGCGACGTCCGCGACCGGACCTGCCCGTCGAACGACATCAGCGTACACTCCAGCGTGCCCGTGACACGGGCGCGGGTGTCGTTGACTACCCACGTGGAGACGCCGCATTCCTCCTCCTTGATGGACACAAGCACCGGCGCGCTGGCCCGGCGGACATAATCATAGGACGCCTTCTTGCGCAGATAGTAATCCACGACGGACCACCCGATCTCGCCCCAGGAGTCCGGAAACATCCAGAACATGCTGCCGCCGCAATCAAACTTCCGCCGGCGCGCCTGTTCGGTGGCGGTTTTCAGCGCCTCGGCCTGCAGCAATTGAGAGGCCTCGACGAGCTGTTCCAGGGTCATGGACGCCGAGTTCCCCGCCAGCAAATCAATCGCGGCAAAGACCTTGATCTGACCCTTCTGCCCCTTCTCCATAAAGCCGTGGCGGTTCGTATGCAGGCGGAAGCCCTCGGAGTCCACGGTCCGCTGGTCCTCGGGCAGGTAATCATGGATAGATTCCAGCGCGGGCATACCGAAATATCCATACTCCGAGTTGAACGTGCAGTGCGCCCGCCGGTAGTTGCGGTAGTCAATCGGGTCATTGCCGCCCGTGGCGATGCTCACCGACCACCAGTGCTGATCGCCCTGGTCCTCGTCGTTGACATCCTTGCCGCCGAAGGGGCTCGTCGGCCGGTAGGGCCGGTCCGGATCGAGGCTTTTCATCAGACCGGGAATCAGCTCATGCTCCAGAACCAGGCTTGTGTTGGCCTCGCAGCCGGGATACCAATTGTTATCGAACGCCCAGTCCGATTCATTGCTGCCGCACCACACGGCGATGGAGGGGTGGTTACGGAGGCGCGGAACGGCCACTGCGAGCTCGTCGGCCATCTGCTGGCGAAAGCCTGCGTCGTCGCCGGGATAGATAAAGCAGGCCATCATGAAGTCATGCCACAGCAGAATGCCGTTCGCATCGCAATAGTCATAGAAATCGTCTTCTTCAAAGATACCGCCGCCCCAGACCCGCAACATATTGATGTGGGCATCGCGGACCAGCGTCAGCAGATGCGTGCGCCGCTCCGGCGTGATCCGTGCGGGGATACCGTCGGACGGCGCCCAATTCGCCCCATTGATGAAGCATTTCTCGCCATTAACCACGAACGTAAACGTCTGGCCTCCGGGGACGGCGGGGTTCGGCTCCTGCGCGAGGGTGATCTCGCGGATGCCAAAGCGCGTGGTGCGTGTCGCGCAGGTCGCGCCCCCGTGAAGCAGCCGCGTCTCGAGCGTGTACAGGTTTGGCTTGCCCAGCGGGCGTGGCCACCAGAGGCGCGGGCGCGCCACTTCGAACGCGGTCTCGATGCAGCGCCGGCCCGGCGCCACGGCAGCGACCGGCAGCGTCCGCTCGCCGACGCCGGGAATAGTCAGCGTCAGCGTGGCGTCCGCCGGGGCGTCCGTCACGTTCTCGATCTCGGCGGCGACCGTCACAATCGCGCGGCCCTTGCCGACGAGCCGGGTACGGACCCAGACATCGCGCAACGCCACGGGGTCGAGGATCTCCAGCCGCACCGGCCGCCAGATACCGCAGTTGACCAGCCGCGGCGCCCAGTCCCATCCGAAGGTATAGGCCGCCTTGCGCGTCCAGATGCTCTCGTGAGCGCCCTGTCCGTATTTCGCCCGCGGCTTGTTTTGCGCCTCCGCCACACCGGCGTCCAAGCGAATCAGCAGCGTGTTTTCACCGGGGCACAGGGCGTGTGTTACGTCAAAGCGATGCGCGATCAGGGCGTTGGCGGCGCGGCCGATCGGAACGCCATTGAGCCAGAGCCTCGCCTGGTAATCCAGCCCCTCGCAGACCAGCTCGACGCGCCGACCGGGCGCGCCGGCGAATTGAAAAGAGCGACGGTACCACCAGGACCGGTCCTCGACCCAGGCGCAATTCGGGGCATTTCGATCATAGAGCGGCTCGGTGATCCGCCCCTGGCGCAGCAGGTCCAGGTGCACCTCGCCGGGGACGACGGCCGGAATCGCCGCAGCCCACTCTGCGGCGGCCGGCACAGGCTCGTCACCGCTTGCGATCAACGGTTTTTCCAGAAGTTGCCAGACGTCATTCAGCGCGATTGTTTGCATAGTCGTTTCCTTGCTTGGAGTGAGCCGCAGAGTATGCGACAGACGCGGTCTGAACGTCAATCCTTCTCGCGTGTGTGTGGGGTGGACACCCGCGCGGAAACGTGGCATACTTCTGGCGTCGTATGTGGGTGCGGCGTGTGCCGCTGCTCCGGATACGCGGGGCGTCCAGGGCGACGCGTCCGTAGCGAAGTGAGGGGTCCTACAAAACAGGAGGTCTCGATGAGAATCAAACAGGCCATACGGGTGTGTGTTGCGATGCTGGCTTGCGCCGGCATGCGGGCGCTGGCGCTGGATGGGTCGCCGACGCCTGAATCGGCCGGGGTTTCGCCCCTCATGTTCAGCCTCATCGCTCCCGCTCAGGTTCCTTCACCTGATTGGGATGTTTACGGCCTTCGAATCAATCTGATTTACGGGGTGTGCCGCGATCTTTACGGTCTTGATGTGGGGCTGGTCAATCACGTGAAGGGCACGACGAAAGCCTTGCAAGTGGGCGGCATCGCCAACATCAGCGACGGCCCCGCCATGGGGTTCCAGGCCGGACTGGTGAACACCGCCGGGAGCACGCTCAACGGGCTTCAGATCGGCGCGGTCAACTACGCCGAGCGGGCCAGCGTGCTCCAGATTGGCGGCTTCAACGGCGCCGATCATGTGGACGGGTTGCAAATCGGCGTCATCAATGTGACGCGCACCCTGATCGGCGTTCAGATCGGCGTGATCAATGTGATTCAGGACAACGACATTCCGTTTGTTCCGGTGATCAACTTTTACTTCTGAGGTGACGTGATGAGAAACACACATCTGTGCAGTCTTCTGGTGCTGGCGGCAGCGGGGCTTATCGGCGTGCGCGCGGCCGCGCAGGGCGTGACGGTCAGCGAGGCCGTTAAACCCGAAGAATCGGCTGAATTAAAAGCGTTCAAGGAGCGGATTCAGGCGGCCAATCCCGGGATGGACATTGTGTCGATTGATGCGCAGCGGTCCGCGACGCTGGCGGCCAGACCCCAACCGGCGGCTCATTCCAAGATCGCCATCTTTGTGAAAAACCAGACCCAGACAGCCGGGCTGGACGATCTGGTGGATGGCGTGCGGGACCGCCTGGGCGCCGAGCTGGCCGGCGCGGGGCTGATCGTGCTTGACAAGGCCGAGATCGCCGAAGGCTTCAACCGGTTCAAGGTGACCTCCGAGGATGAGCGAGCGGGCTTGGTCAGCGGCGTCTTCACGGGCGGTTCGGCCGTGCGCGTGGCGCAAATGCTGGGGGTCGATTATCTCATGACGGCCTCGGTGATTGGCGCGGACCGTGCAACGCGAAAGGTGGGCGATCAACCGGTGGTCACCTTCACCCTGCGGATGTCGGTCAAGGTGAGCGACGCCGCGACGGGTGCCTCGGTTTACGGCGAAAACTGGACACGCCGCGCGCCAGTGCCTGCGGAGAGCGCCGAGGGCGCGAATGCCACCGCGTATTACAATGATCTGCTGGATGTCTGGGCCCAGGAGGCCGGGGCCTCAATCGCCGCCAAGGCCACCACGTGGAGGCCCGCTGCGGCGGCCGTTGGTTTGGTGACGTTCACGGTCACCACGACCGTGGATGAGTTGATCCAGGGGCTGGAGTCGGGGGTCCGCGCGCCCAACGAGCTGCTGGGCGAGATGCGCCGTCTGGTCGGCGGCGTCACGGTCGAGTTGGACGGCGCGGCGGTGGGGTCGTCACCGGGAACCTTCTCCTGCGCGCCGGGTCTGCATCAGCTCCGCATCTCCCGCCCGTGGATGAAAGACTGGCAGCAGACGGTGAACATCCAGGAGGGCTCGGCCTTCCGCGTGGCGCTGGAACTTTCGGATGCCGGCCTGCAGCGGTATCAGTCGCTGGAGCGTTTCCGCGCGCTGGCGGCCGTGACCTACGCCGAGGCCCTCGCACAGAAGGGCGTGAAGGTCAATTTTGACACGGCGGCCTGGCGCGATGTCTCCATCGGTAGCAAGGCCGGGACCACCGTCACCACGATCGTTCCCGATTAACGCGAAGACATGCATATGTCAAGCCGATTCAAACGCCTGTCGTCGCTGGCATGGGTCGCGTGGGTTGCCGTGTGGGGCCTGACCGGCTGCACGACCCACAGCTCGAAAGCGCTCACCGCCATCACCGCGCTTCAAGCCGGCGATTCCTCCGTCGCGCTGGCGTGGTCCGACGCACTCAAGCAGTCGCGCAGCGACCAGCAACTGGGCCGCATCGAGTGCGGCCGGGTCAAGATGCTCACCGGCGATTTCGCCGGCAGCCGCGCCGAATTTGCCACCGTGCTGGACCGGATGATCACCGAGACCGAGTCCGGCCCGGTGGTCAAGGTCGGCGCAATGGGCGCGGCGGTGGTCGCATCCACCGTTGCCGACGACACGGTCCGCACCTATGAGCCGGCGCCCTACGAGCTGATCCAGACCCTCCACTATCAGACACTCAACTACCTCTTTGCCGGGGACCGCGAAGGGGCCGGCGTCGAGGCCCGCCGCACCGTCTTCGCCCAGGATCAGATCGCCGAGCGCTACGCGAAAGAGGTGGAAAAGGCGCAGCAGGAGGCCGATGCGTCGCACGAGAAAGCCATGGGAGCTGTCACGAACAAATTTGCGTCCATGGCGCCGGTGCTCGCGCGGACGCGCAGTTCGTATGAGAATGGGCTGGCGTGGTATTTCTGCGGACTGATGTTCGAGGCGCAGGGGGATGCGGCGAATGCCGCGCTGAGTTACCGCAAGGCCTGGGAGCTCGTACCCCAGAACCCGACGGTCATGCGCGATTTCTTCCGGCTGATCAAAACGCAGGACACGCAGACGTTTGAGGCGCTGGCGGCGCAACACCACATTGATGCGGCCACACTCGCCCGTTCGCAGACCGAAATCGTGGTGCTCTATGAGGAGGGGTTGATTTCGCGACGGCTGACGGTGAAGATTCCGATTCCGATCGGACTGACGCTGGTTGCGGTCGACTTCCCCTACTACGACGATCCCGTCTACATGCCTGCGCCACTGGAGATCACCGCCGATGGCGCGGCGGTGGGTACGACCGCGCCCGCAGTCTACCTGCAATCGCTGGCGTACCGGGATTTGCGGGACAAGATCCCGGGCGTGGTCATCCGTAACGTCACGCGCGCGGCTACCCGTGTCGCGGCGCAACAGCTAGCCAATCATTCGGGGAACGACTACATGAAATACAGCGTGATGCTCGCCAATGCGGCCTCGTCGCTGGCGACCACCTCGGACACACGCGCGTGGTACCTGATCCCCATGGTCACCCACCTGTACCGCGGACCGGTGGAACCCGGGCCACACACCCTTCGCTTCCGCAACACCGCGACCGGCGCCGTCCTGGAGGCGCCTGTGACGGTGACCGCCGGCGAAACGCGCCTGATCTGGCTGGCTGATCCGGGGGGCTTCCGCTGCGTCGCCACCGCGCCGCTGGCCGGATCGGGCGAGCCGCCAGTCTATCAACGGCTTCTCTCTCAACCCTAACACCCCACACACGAAAGGATGCACACCATGAAAACCGTAAAACACATCGCCCTCTCTGCGGCGTTCGCTGCGGGGCTCATCGGCCTGACGGGCTGTGCAGACACCGCAGGAACCGTGGTCAAGACCGACCACCTCACGAGTGCCACGCTGATCCACGAGGACAACACCCGTCTGGCGCGCCGCATCGACGTCACCGGCGTCACTTACGACACCGTGAACGGGCTGCAGCGCGTCCACATTTCGCTGGCCTCGACGCGTCACGGTCGTGTGCGGGTTGACTACCGCATCTGCTGGTTCGACGCCAACGGCATGGAGATCGACGGCGACACGAAGCCGTATCGCTCGCTGATTCTCGAAGGCCGCGATGCCGTCACCGTCACCGGCGTCGCCAATTCGGCGGCCGCCGTGTCGTCCAAATTGCGCATCCGCGAAACCAGCCAATCCGAATAACCGCTCTCACCACAACCCAGAATAAGGAAACCCTGCCATGAAAACATCCACCTCCTGCCTCGTGTTCCTCGCGCTGGTCACCCTGATGACCGGATGCACCACGTCCAACGTCCGCGAAGTTCCGCTCGACCGCGCTGCGGCAACGACCAAACTGGAACCTCAGGATGTGCGCCGCACCGTTGAAAAAATGGTCGAGTCGCTCCTCGTCGCCCCCGGTGTCAAGGAGTTTGTCAGCGACCGCCGGCCGGTGCTGGACATCGAGCCGATGAAGAATCGCTCGACCCAGCACATCGACATGATCAGCATCACCGATTCGGTGCGCATGCAATTGCTGCGTTCGGGACTGTTCCGCTTTGTTGACCGGTCCTCGGCCGGCACGGTCGGCACCGACATCGCGCGGATTGACCAGGAAAACACGCTCGGGCTGGTGGACGCCTCGAAGGCGGTCAAGGCCGGCCAGCAGACGGCGCTCGACATGTACCTCACCGGAACGCTTTCTGAGATCAAGAACGTTTCGGGCCGGACACTCGACCAGTACTACAAGTTCTCGATGATCCTGAAAGACCTCAAGACGGGCGAGATCGTCTGGGCTGACGAGAAGGAAATCCGAAAAGCGAGCACCCGCCCGGTTTTCGGAATGTAGGGTGATGATGTCTGACCGCTTCCGTTCATTCCGGGCGATTGTCCGGACCACGTTCATCGAGGCGCTTCAGGAGCCTGCGGCCCTGCTGGTGCTGCTGGCCGCCGTCCTCGTGACATCGGCCGCGCCCCTCTTCCATTTCCACGCCTTCGGCGAGGAGGGGCGGCTGGCCCGGGACGGCGGGTTGGCCTCGTTGCTGGTTTTCGGGCTGGCGCTCGGCTGCGCCGCCGCCGGCGCGGCCGTCCACCGCGAATGCGCATCGGGGACGGCCGCCGCCGCGCTGTCCAAGCCGGTGGGGCGCGGCCTGTTTCTAACGGCCAAGTATGTCGGCATTCTCCTGGTTTGCGGAGTGTTCTGGGTCGCGGTAACGGCCGCCACGCTTGCCGCCGAGGCGGCCGCTGATCGCACGGTTGTGGTCGGCGAGTCCTGGGATCGGCTGCCCGATGTCCGCCTGCGGCAGTGGGCCGTCCTGGCGCCGCTGGCGGCGCTGGCGGTTGCGGGGCTGCTCCAGAACCGCCGCCGCGCCCGTTTCGGGGTTGCGGCCTTCCTGCTCATCCCGGCTGCCCTGCTGCTCACGCTGCTGGCCTCGGGCTTCTGGAGCCACGCTGGCGCCTGGGGTCCCTACGCGCTCCGTTTGAACCTCCGCATCATTCCCGTTGCCCTGCCGCTGTTCTTTGCGCTGGCGGTGCTCGCGGCCTGGAGCGCCGCGCTGGCGGTCCGGCTTCCGACCGGCACCGTGCTGCTGGTCGGCGCGGCGATCCTCGGCGCCGGGCTGGCCGCCGACACGTGGTCGGCGGGCGCGCCCGCCGCCTCCCTGCGCGGCGTGCTGGCCGGCCTCTTCCCCAATATCCAACACTACTGGCTGGCCGACGCCCTCGCGCGCGGCGGCACCGCGCCCGGGTCTTACCTCATCCGCGCCGCGGGGCTCGCCGCAGCCGGCTCCGCCCTGGCGCTCCGTGTGGGCGTCGGCCTGTTCCGCGCCCGCGACATTGGCTGACACGTGTGCCTGGAGGTTCCATGACCCCTGTGATCGAAACAACCGGCTTGCGCAAAATTTTCCGCGACTTCTGGCGGCGGCCCACCGTTTGCGCGGTTGACTCGCTAAACCTGACGATCCAGCCCGGCGAGGTGTTCGGTCTGCTGGGGCCGAACGGATCGGGCAAAAGCACGACCATCAAGATGCTGCTGGGACTCCTCCACCCGACGGCGGGAACGGTCAGCGTCCTCGGCCGTCCACCCGCCGACATTGTCATCAAGCATCGCATCGGGTATCTTCCCGAGAACACCCATCTTCACCGCTTCCTGACCCCGCGGGAAACCCTCCACTACTATGGCGCCCTTTTTGGCCTTGATCGCCGCACGTGCCGCGAGCGGGGCGAGGCGCTTCTGGAAATGGCCGATCTCACCGAGGTCGCCGACCGCCCGATCGACGGGTTTTCCAAGGGAATGGCGCGTCGCGTCGGCATTGCCCAGGCGTTGATCAACGCGCCGGACTTGCTGATTCTCGATGAGCCCACCTCCGGGCTCGATCCCGTTGCCTGCCGCGAAGTGAAAGATCTGGTCCGCGCGCTCGCCAACGACGGCATGACCGTGTTGATGACCTCGCATCTGCTCGCCGACGTCGAGCATGTCTGTGACCGCGTGGCCATCATGCACCGGGGGCTTGTCCAGGCTGAGGGGGCCGTGGACGACCTCCTCGTCCGCGCCGACACCACCCGCTTTCTGATCGCCAACCTCTCAGACGCTGAGGCCGAACCCCTGCGCGCCGAGCTTGCGGCGCGCCTGAACCGTGTTGTCGCCACCGACCACCCCACGGTTTCGCTCGAAACCTATTTTCTCGACGTGGTTGCGCGGGCTTCTGGGAAAGCCTCCGCGCTGACCCATTTTAGACCGGCCCCGTTCCTGCATAAAACCGGCATCGGCGGAGCTGCGACGGAATCGGCCAAACGGGAGTCTGCATGATCCCGCGCGTTTCCGCCATCGCCCTGCTGGCTGTCCGCGCGGCGATCCGCTCGCGCATGGTGCTGACCCTCGCCGCCCTCCTGCTGCTGGCGCTTGCGGGGCTGCCGGGCTGGATGCGCGGCGACGGCACTGCCCAGGGCCTGTTCACGCTGCTGGTCGGGCACACGCTGGGCGTCTGCCTCTTCCTGCTCGCGGCGACGTCGCTCTGGGCCGGTTGCGCAGCGGTCGCCGCCGAACGCAGCGCCGGCACAGCTACCCTGACCGTGGTCAAGCCCGTCAGGCCCTTCGAACTCTGGTTTGGCAAATGGCTCGGGATTATGGCGCTCAACGTCGTGCTGCTCGGCGCCGTCGTGGTGGGGTTGCTGCTTCAGATCCTCCTCCGCGCGCCCGAGCTGCCCGGCGACTGGCAGCGGTGCGACCGTGTGGTGCCGTGCATCCTGCCCGACCCGGCCCAGGAGGCCGATCAGGCGTTGCGAACCCTCCGCGCGGAAGGGCGGCTGCCCGCGAATCGTCCTGTGACCACGCTGCGCGCCGAGCTCATCCAGGAGGTCCGCAACCGCTACACCCTGATCCAGCCCGGCGAGACGCAGACGTGGCGCTTCCGCCTGCCCCCCTGCGCCGACGGGATCGCGCCGACGGTGCGCGCGGTGTTCGAAACGCAGTATGGCCTGCGTGAGGAATCCGCCATGACGCTGTGCGCGCAAGCCGTTCAGCCCTCTCACTCGGAAGCCGCCTTTACGATTCATGAGACGCTCATGGCGGGTGAACCCCTGGTGCGGGCGTTGCCTCCGTTCACATCCGCCTCTGGCGGGCTGATCGAAGTCGCCTTCCAATTGGATCCGGGCGCCCGCACGCCACTGCTCCTGCATCCGGGACGCAATCTGGCCCTGCTGCTGCCGGACGGATCATTCGGGCGGAATCTCGTGTATGCCGCCCTCATCCTGCTGGCCGTGCTGTCGGCGCTGACCGCCTGCGGCCTTGCCCTCGGCTGCTGCTTCTCTTTCCCCGTGGCCTCCTTCGCCGCCGTCGTGCTGATTCTGCTCGCGCTTCTTGGCTCCCGCGCCACGGCCGACGCGACGGACCTCGCCGAGGCGAGGGGGCTGGGCGAGCGCTTCGGGCTTCAGATCGTCCGCTGCGCCGGTTCGGTCACGCGGCCGTTGGTGTCCGCCGCGCCAATCACGCAACTCACCCGGCGCGAGGCGATCCCGCTGCGCAGTCTTGGGCAGCCGTTGTGGATCGGCTTTCTCGCCCTCCCCGCTCTGCTGGCGTGGGGTTCCGCCCGTGTCCTTAAACGCCGCGAGAACGGAGCATGACGCCGATGGAGACGTCCGACATCATCCGTTCCGTTCGCCGGCTCGCCGGCTCCGCGTCGGCGGTTGTGAGCCTCGCGGCGCTACTCGCGTTCGCCTCGGTCCAGAACCGCGCGCTGGCCGATCGGCGCCGGACGGGCGGCGCGGGCATTGCCCCCCGTCCATCCGATCCGCCGCCCGCGCTCGCCTTCGTCGTCGTCGGCCTGGGCGCCTTCCGCGGTCTTGCCGCAGAGGCGCTCTGGCTCCGCGCCGACCGTCTCCAATGGGAAGGGCGCTATTTCGAACTGGTCCAACTGTCGAGCTGGATCACCAGCCTCGACCCCTACGCGGCGGACGCCTGGGTGTACAACGCATGGAACCTCTCCTACAATATCAGCGCCATGATGCTGCGCCCGGAGGATCGCGTGCGCTGGGTCTGGCACGGGCTCCGGCTGCTACGGGACGACGCACTCGCGTGGAATCCCGGCGACGCTCAGCTCTGCCGCGAGCTGGCCTGGCTCTACCTGCACAAGATTGGCGGCACCCTGGACGAGGCGGCGCCTGCCTACCGCCAATTCCTCGCGACCGAGACCGCGCCGGTGTTCGGGCCGGCGGGCGCTTTTCCATCCGCCGGATCTGCGCGCGACGCGGCATCCGCCGTCTTTAAGCTGGACGCCTCCCGCGTCGCCGTGATCGAGGCGCAAACGGGACCGCTGGACTGGCGCACGCCCGAGAGTCATGCCCTCTACTGGGCGTGGTCCGGCATGACCCATGCCGTCGATCCGACGGAGCGGTTCAAATGCCGCCGCCTCGCCTGCCACGCCCTGATGGCGCTGTACGGCCGGGACCCAACCCTCTCGGGCCTCGCCGCGCCAAACCCCGCCGTCTTGCCCGCCCTCCTGCATTTACTGGAGCAACAATATGTGGATTTTCCTTCGTCCACCACCCGCCGTCTCTACGGATTTCACCTGCTCCACGCCTTGCGCAAGGCCGCCGACGCGGGCGACACCGCGCAGCGCGACCAGTTCTACGAACGCTTATTGATGATCGCCGCCAAAGGCTCCACGCTTCCACCGCTGGACACGCTCGTGCAGCCAGACTTCCCTTTTGACGACTTTCTGGCACCGCAGCAAAAGAATCGCGAGCCGGACACCCCGCCATGAGTTCGATTGTTGATTACCCGCTTTATCTCGGCATCCGCCTATTCTGGGCCCTTTTCCGACTGCTGCCGGCGAGGCGCGCCTATCCGCTGGGTGCGGCAGTGGGCCATTTCGCATTCCCCTGGGCTCGTACCCGCCGGCGGATCGCGATAGAAAACGTCCTGAAGGCGGGCATCGCCGGGGATTCTGCGGGCGCCGAGCGCATTGCGCGGGCCTCACTGGCGCATTTTGTGGGGCATCTTCTGGAGAGCCTCAAGGTGTCCGAGTTTCTCACGCCCGAACACCTGAAGGGGCATGTGACCACCGATTTTCCGGAAGCCACGCGCGCCCTGATCGAACAGCCGGGGCAACCCGTCCTGGTGCTCACGCCCCATCTGGGCTGCTGGGAAGTCGGCGTACACCTCCTCACCGCTTTCAAACCAACGATGGCGTTGGCCAGCCCCATGCGAAACCCCTTGGCGCAACGCTTCATCGAGAGCCATATGCGCACGAATGTCGAGATTCATTCCAACAAAAGAGGGTTCTCATCGACGCTGGTCAAACGGTGGAAGGAGGGCCGGATTCTGGCCTTGCTCGCAGATCAGCACGCGGGCCGCCATGGCATCTGGCGCGACTTTCTGGGGCGCCCCGCGAGCATCCACACATCGCCGGCGCGCCTGTACCTGGCCACCCGCCATCCGATGGTCGTCGGGGCCTTCGTTCGCACGGGACCGCTCCGCTACCATGGGGTCCTCTCCGAACCGCTGACGTTCGAGCTGACGGGAGACCGCGAGCGCGACACCGCGACCATCTTGGACACCATCAACGGCCACTTCGCCGCCTACATCCGGGCCTATCCCGAGCAATACCTCTGGTTCCACCGCCGCTGGCGGCAACCGCCAGCGGTCACGCAGCGTCGGTTTTAACCTAGCCGGTCACGCAGCGTCGGTTTCAGCGGGGTTGATCGTATCATAGACGGGCAGATAGATCAAAACCGTCGTCCCGTGGCCGGATTGAGACTGGATGTCGATGTAGCCGTTGTGCAGCGCGATGATGTTGTACACCGACGAGAGGCCGAGGCCGGCGTTGGCCCGGTCTTGCTTGGTCGTGTAAAACGGTTCGAAGATGTGCGATATCTGGTCGGGCGTCATGCCTCTGCCGGTATCGGTCACGGTGATCAGGGCAAAATCGCCCGTGTGGCGATCCCGCGGGAGGGTGCCCGCCTCCAACCGCTGGCGCGCCTGCGCGGTCAGATCGGCGTGCGCCGCGCGGAGGGTGAGCCGTCCGCGCATCGCCATGGCCTCCGCCCCGTTGACCGCCAGATGTATGAGCGCCTGCTCGATCCGGGCCGGATCGACCTTCACCCGCCCCGCGTCGGGCTCGACCTCGACCACGATCTCCACCTCGGGTCCGAGCGCGTTCCCGAGCATCGGCCGGAGGCCATCGACCAGCCGACCGATGTCCAGATGCAAGGCGCGGCCCGACTCCGGTTGGGCAAAGGCCAGCAGGTCGCCGCTTCGGTGCGACAGGCGTCCGGTCTCCGCGATAATCTCGTCCATGAGCGCCTGCACGGTGGCGTGTTCCGGAGCCATCCGTTTCGCAAATTCCGCATTCCCGTTCACCACGGTCAGCGTGTTCATGACATCGTGCGCCACCCGGCGGGCAAACTGCCCGATGGCGGCCATCTTCTGGGAGTGCAGCATGCGCCGCTCCGAATCGGCGAGGTTAGACATGGCGTGCGCGTGATTTCTCTCCAGCACGATCAACGTGCTCAGCAGCGCCATCGCCACGACCGTCCCGACGATGATGATGAGCAGATTGCCGGTCTCGACGTTCGCGGCGTATTCCGGCGCAAACGTGAGGATGGTCGCGACGATCAGAAAATGGGGGATTGCGCCGACCCCGGCGCTGGCGACCAGGATGCGCGGCAGGGTGAGCTCCGCGCGGCGCCGTGCGAAGGCGATGTGCCAGGCGGCGCCGAAAAGCCCCGGCAGCACCAGCTCACAGATGCCCGGGATCACGCCGAACCCGCCGATGCCGATCCGGTAGAGGATGGGCAGGGGGAGGCTGATCAGCGCCGTCACCGGACCGCCGATCAGGCCGGCGGTGCCGATGACGGCGGCCCGCGTATCGAAGATCAGATCCGGGGTCGTGATGGACGGCACGAGCATCGTCACCACCGCCATGGTGCCGAAGAGCAACCCGCTCCCCCACGCGGAGACGGCGTGCCGGCGGCGTTCGAACCCCTCGCGCAGCAGGGCGCAGAGCGTCACGAAGCCCAGCAGAAACAGCAGATTGACCAGCACGCCCCGGACCATCTCGATCACGTTCATGACGTCTCCTTCTCCGCCCGCCCCGAAAACAGGCCCTAGTATTCGCCTGATCGAATCAACACCTGCTCCTCTTTGATCTCGAATATCCGCGTCGCGAGCGACCCGATCAGGCGGTGATCATGGGACACAAAGAGGATCGTGCATCCGGTTTCGGACAACGCAAAATTCAGCGCCTCGATGGACTCCAGATCCAGATGATTGGTCGGCTCATCCAGAATCATCACGTTGCCGCCTTCCAACATGTTCCGAGCCAGAATGAGCCGCGCCTTCTCGCCGCCGCTGAGTACCCCGATGCGCTTGAAGACATCGTCCCGGCTGAAGAGCATGCGCCCCATGAAAGACCGGAGCTCGCTCTCGGAACTGGTTGTTTCATCCGCATATTGCTTGAGCCAGTCCAAAGCCTGCATGTCGGGATCGAGCACCTCGCCGGGGTCTTGCGGGAAGACACTGAATTGAATGGTGTTGCCCAGAACCACGGAGCCGGAATCGGGCGGGAGGAGTCCGCACAGGATTTTCAGAAGCGTGGTCTTGCCCACGCCATTCTTCCCAATAATCGCGATCTTTTCCTTGGGCAGAATCTCGCAGGAGAAGTCCTTGAACAGCGTGCGATCATAGCCCTTGGAAATGCGATCCACACGGATCACCTTGTCGCCCAGCCGTTGCCGGGGATTGAAGCGAATATAGGGGGACACCCGCGAGCTGGGCTTCACGGACTCCAGTTCAATCTTGCCCAGCAATTTCTGGCGGGAGGTCGCCTGTCTCGCCTTGGAGGCATTGGCGCTGAACCGGCTGATGAAGGTCTTGAGATCGTGAATCTGTTTCTCCAGCTTCTTGTTGGATTTCTCCCGCAGTTCGCGCGCTTCCAGGCTCGCGATGGTGAAATCATCGTAATTTCCAGTGAACATGCGGATTTCGTGATAGTCCAGATCGGCGATATGGGTGCACACCTGATTCAGGAAGAAGCGGTCATGGGAGATGACGATGACCGTCCCCTCGTACCGTTTCAACAGCTCCACCAGCCACTCGATGGACTCCAGATCCAGATGGTTGGTCGGCTCATCCAGCAGCAGGACGTCGGGATGGGCGAAGAGCACCTGAGCCAGCAACACCCGGAGCTTGAAACCGCCCTGCAGGGTTTTCATCTCCCGCGCAAAGACATCTTCGGTGAAGCCGAGGCCGTCCAGTAGCTTGGCGGCATCGGCTTCCATCGTGTACCCGCCCGCCTGGCCAAACTCATCCTCGACATGACCACTCCGAATTTGCTCGGCCTCGGTGAGATCGTCCTTGGAATAGAGCATCTCCCGTTCGCGATGAAGCGCCCAGAGCCTGGCATTGCCCATGAGAACCGTATCGAGAATCGCCACCTCGTCAAATTCGGCATGATCCTGACGCAGGTACCCCAGCGTGCAGCCCTTCCCGATGGTCACCTCGCCCTGGCTGGAGGGCATCAGGCCAGCCAATATCTTGATGAACGTCGATTTGCCCGATCCATTCGCGCCGATCAAGCCATAACAGTTGCCCGGGGTGAATTTAACGCTGACAGCCTCGAACAAGATGTCGGCGCCGAATCGTTTGGTCAAATTTGAAGTGGCTATCACGCGATCATTCCCGTCAATCGGATTAGAGGGTGGATACGGACGGCTGCAGCTCCGCTTCCAGACGGAGACTTTGGGCGTGTTTGTGCAGCGTGTCGAGGAGTTCCCCAAGCCCGCCCTCCATCAGCCGGTCGAGGCTGTAGAGCGTGAGCCCCACCCGATGGTCGGTCATGCGGTTTTGGGGAAAGTTGTAGGTGCGGATCCGCTGGCTACGATCACCGGAGCCGATCATGTCGCGCCGGGTCTGCCCCTGTTTGGCTTCCTCAGCCTGGCGGCGCTGGTCCAGCAGGCGGGACTTCAGCACCTGCATGGCCTTGTCTTTGTTCCGGTGTTGCGAACGCTCGTCCTGGCACTGCGCGACCAGGCCGGTGGGCAGGTGCGTGATCCGGATCGCGGAGTAGGTGGTGTTGACCCCCTGGCCGCCATGCCCGCCGGCGCAGAAGATGTCGATGCGCAGCTCGTCCGCCGGTATCTCGATGTCATCCTCCTCGTCGACCTCGGGAAAGACCGCCACCGTGGCGGCCGAGGTGTGAATCCGGCCCTGAGCCTCGGTCACCGGCACCCGCTGGACGCGGTGCCCGCCGCTCTCGTGCCGGAAAATGCCATAGGCGCCCTCTCCGGTGACCATGAACAGGATGTCTTTGTACCCGCCCATTTCGCTCGGACTGGCGTCCATGACCACCACGTTCCAGCCCCGGCTCTCGGCGTAGCGGCTGTACATGCGGAACAGGTCTCCCGCGAAGATCGCCGCCTCTTGGCCGCCCGTTCCGGCGCGGACTTCGAACAGCGCGTTGCGGATGTCCGTCGGGTCGGGCGGCAGCATGGCCAGCATCATCTGGCGCTCGAGATCCGGGAGCTGGGGCTCCAGATGCTCCCGCTCGGCGCGGGCCAGCGCGCGCATCTCGGTGTCGGTCGTCGCATCAGCCTCAATCTCGCGGTTGCTGGCGCATTCGCGCCGGCAGGCCTCGTAGGCCCGGAAAGCCGCCTCCAGCCGCTTCAATGTTGCGTGCTCGCGCACACGCTCCCGGAGCAGCTTGCGGTTTTTCAACACGTCGGGATCGGAGAGGGACTGTTCAACAAAGGCGAGGCGTTCCAGCCGCTTCGCCACATGCACGCGTTCGATCATGGCTCGACCTCGTGGGGAGCGCGCGGGTGCAACGGGAAAACACACAGGCGGAAGCAGCCCCTATTTCTGAACACGGACACCGGGACCCGCAAACGACACGGGCCGGACCCGGCCGCCCAGCGGCCTATCCGACCCGGCACCTGGCGCTTCCCGGCTACTTCTTGGCCGCGTAACGCTTGCGGAACTGATCGACACGGCCTTCCGTGTCGATCATCGTATGCTGGCCGGTGAAGAACGGATGGCAGGCCGAGCAGGTGTTGACGCTCATCTCCGTGACGGTCGAGCGCGTTTTGGTCACGTGGCCGCAGGCGCAGGTGATCGTCGCTTCAGCGTAATTCGGATGGATTTCCTTCTTCATAAACAACCCTTTTTCTCATCAAACGGACGGGTATCTTACACCAGACCGTGCGCCACTGGCAAGCCTAAATCACACTTAACTGATCCGCAGCGGCATCAGCACGTACAAGAACGGGATGTCACACTTCAGAATGGCCGGGCTGTTGCCGTCGTTCATCTCGATGAAAACCTCGTCGCAATCGAGGCTCTTCAGCGGATCCATGATATACTCCGGGTTGAAGATGACGCTGATAGGCTTGCCTGAAAATTTGATTGGCAGCAGTTCGCGCGCTTCGCCGATGTCTGGGCTGGTGCTCAGAATTTCCAGCTGATTCGCGGCGAACGTCAGCTTGGTGGCATTGGATTTGTCGGATGCGATGATCGAGACTCGCCGCAAGGCGGTCAACAGCGCCTCTCGCTCCAGCGCCACACGCTCGTCGCAACCCGACGGAATGACCTGACGGTAATTCGGATAAACGCCGTCCACGAGCTTGCTGCTCATCATCGTGTTGCCAAACTCAAAAATCACCTGATTTTTTTGGACAAAAATGCGGAGGTCTCCGTCGTTGCCCAAAATGTGGACCAATTCCGTCACGGCCTTGGTCGGCAGGATCAGTTCCACATCGTTTTCGGGTGGAAATTCAACTTCGTGCTCGACCAACGCCAAGCGGCGGCCATCCGTGGCGACCATCGTCAGTTTTCCATCCTTGAAGGCCAGCAACACCCCGTTGAGCACGCGGCGGGTTTCATCGAGCGAGGCGGCATACGACGTTTTCCGGAGCATTTCACGAAACGCCCCCTGATCGATGCGGTAACACATCCGTCCGTCCGACCCGGGAATGGGTGGAAAGTCGCTCATCGGCAAACCGTTGATGCGAAAGGACGACGCGCCGCACTCAATGGCCGCCACGTCCTTGTCATCCACGTCGAACGAAATGCGCCCTTCGGACAACTCACGCACAATACTTGCCAACCGGCGAATCGGCAACGTCGTGCATCCATCGACTGTTACCTCGGCCTCAATCAAACTGCGGACCGACATATCCAAGTCGGTGGTCGTGATCCACAGTTTTCCGTCCTCGGCCTTGATCAGCGCATTGGCAAGAATCTGCAACGTGTTTTTACCCGAAACCACGTTCTGAACGGTTTGCAGACTTTCCAAAAACTTCGAGCGGGCGATTGAGAACTTCATCCGTGATCCTCCTGCGTACTCCATGCGCGGTTGCGCGGTTGCGCGGTTGAGAGAATAGTATAACAAGTCATTACTTAAATGCAACATCCTTACTAATAAGCCTGAATAAAGCGGTTGATAAGATCGTAAATGGTTTATTTATAAAAGGTTGCAATAAAAAACAAACACCTAATGATCTGTTTATAAGCTGAAAACGGGTGTTCATGGAAGTTGAAACGCGTGGGTAAGTGTTCATAGATCCGGATCTGTTGACAGGGAACTGACGGTTTTTACTCATGTTGTCAACGGGTTGCAAACAGCGATAAAACGGTTCAAAAATCGATATCCTTGGGGTCGCGGCCGAGCTTGCGGACCACCGCATAAATCTGTTTGGCCAGGTCAGGATCGGTCTCGATGATGACCTTGATCAATTTACAGGCGTGAATGACCGTGGCATGCGTTTTGCCAAACGCCTTCGCAATTTCAGGAAGCGAGGAGCGGGTCAGTTTTCGGCACAGCACCATGGCCACCTGCCGGGGCATCGCGACGGAGCGTGGGCGGCGCTTGCTGGACATGTCGGTCAGGCGCAGATCGAAGTGTTCGGCGACGATGCGCTGGATTTCATCAAACGAGATATCTTCCTGAGTCTCCTGAGTCAAAACGTCCTTCAGAAGGTTTTGCAGGTTGTCTGGAGTCAGCGGGTGGGGATTGAGCGTGGTGAAGGTGATCGCGCGCAACAGCGCCCCTTCGAGGGTGCGCACATTCGATGTGACGTGCTGGGCGATGAACGTCATGCAGGCGTCGGAAAGAACCACCTTGGAGGCGCTTTGCTTGTAGCGCAGGATGGCCATGCGGGTTTCGAAGTCGGGACATTCCAACTCGGTGACGAGCCCCGATTCGAACCGGGAGACCAGCCGCTGCTCCAGGCCGTCGATTTCCCGCGCCGGTCGGTCGCTGGTCATCACGATCTGCTTGCCTTTCATGTGGAGGTCGTTGAAACAGTGGAAAAACTCCTCCTGGAGACGCTGCTTGCCGACGAGGAACTGGATGTCGTCGACCAGCAGAATGTCGACTTTGCGGTAGCGGTTGCGAAATTCGGTGACCGCGTTTTTCTGGATCGCGTCTATGTACTCATTCAACAACGCCTCCGATGTGACGTAGGCCACGCGCGTCTCGGGATCGTTTTGCACCGCGCGATGACCAATCGCCATGATCAGATGGGTCTTGCCAAGCCCGGTCTGACCATAGATGAACAGGGGGTTGTAGGTGCGCCCCGGAGCCTGCGCGACGGCCGTCGCGGCGGCGTGGGCGAAACTGTTCGACGGCCCGATTACATATTCCTCGAAGGTGAAATGGGGATTGAGATTGGCCGCCAACGTCGGCTGCATGCGCGGCCGTCGCTTCGCCGTCGCAGGGGACTTCAGCGGCGCCGATGTGGGCAGCAGTTCTGCGGCGTCAACACCGCCCGCATCCTCCATGCTCACCACGAAGCGGAACGGCACGGAGTCGCCGCCCGACGCGACCTGCAACGCCGACGCGATCACGTCGCGGTAATTCTCCTCGATCCATGTCTGTTTGAAATCATTGTCGACGCCCAGCAGGAGCGTGTCCCGCTCCAGCCCGAGCGGCCGCAACGTGGCAAACCAGGCCTCATACTGGCTTTTATTGATGATTTGCATGATCTGATCGCATGCTTTGGTCCAAATCGTTGTCGCGTTCATAAGAGTAAGCCTTGAAAAAAAGATGCCGCATGAAGGCACCATGAGACACCAATCCCCGCATCCGGGCAAGAAGAAAAAGTGTTCAAAGCATCAACAGGTTGCCAACACGATATGAACAAGCGGTTATAATGTCATAAGTCTCTATATTTAAACGAATTGAGCGTATAAATAAGGGGCAGAAGAGGAGGTATTGTAAAAGGATTAAAAAGATATGAACAGCGGATGTTAATTTTGGATGAGTACAATCGGTTTCTCACGGAGGATTGCGGGCGGATCGGACAATAATGCTTGCGGTCTGTGCGTTAAGGGTGGTAACGACTCATCGGGCCTGACGCGGCTGCGGCCGTGATGGAACACGAACGATCACAAGGGGGAGGTATGACGATGAAGAACTGCGGGCGGGCGTGGCTTTTTTGCGTGGCGGCAGTTGCCGCGTGTGTCTCGTGTGCGCAGGATCGGGCGCTTCCCGATGGCCGTCCGGATGTTTCGGCTGCGGCGGGCGTGGCGCGGCCTTCGCGGACCGGGGAGGAGGTGGACCGCACGTTGCGCGTGCTGCAGGTGCTCTCCCATCCCGAAACCGCGCGGGAGCTCAACGTGACGGACGAGCAGAAAGAGGGGCTGAAAATAAGAATGAGCGCGCTGAGGGAGCGGCAGTCCGTGGTTGACAAAGCGCTCTGGGGCGCCGCCGTGGAGCAGATGGCGCTGGCGGCAAAAGTCATGGCCGACAAACAGGCGCCGACGAATGCGTTGATGGATCTGGTGGAAAAAATCGGCAGCTTGCGCACCGAACAGGCTAAGATCCAGACGGAGAAAATGCTGGCGATTCGCGACACGCTGAGCGTCGAACAGATCCGTGGGGCCAATGAGATCCTGCAGAAGTATCCCGAGAGGATCCGTGAACGGATCGCCAACGCACGCCGCGCGGCGGGCACGCGCGGCGCAGGCCCCGGAGGTATTTCGAAAGGTGCGCCGACCCCGCCGCAGCGTCCGGAAGGCTGGGAGGAGTAGGCGCCCGCGTTTCAAAGCGGAAGGCTACTGGTGCTTGACCGTCAGAACCGCGCAGGGCGCCTTGCGCACCACCCGTTCGGCGACGCTCCCGATCATCAGGTGGACCAGTCCGCTGCGGCCGTGGGTGCCCATGACGATCATGTCCGCGTGCAGTTCCTCGGCCGCGCGGATGATTTCGAGGTACGGCACGCCGTTTGTGACCAGGCAGGAGACCCGAGTGACCCCTTTCTCGGCCAGATCCCCGGCCGTCCGGGTCAGGCGCTCGCGGCAGGCATCGGCAATATCAGCCAGGTCGGCCTGCCGCATCGGCGGCATCAGCGCGTCGCCCGGCAGGGGCACCAGAATGGGCGCCACCACGTGCAGCAGCGTCAGGTGCGCCTCAAGTTTCTGCGTCAGCAGGGCCGCGTAGCGCATGGCATAGTCTGAGCAGTCCGAGAAATCCACCGGACACAGAATCTGTTTGCATGTGATTGTGTTCATTCCACGCCTCCTGTTTGAGTTGCGGCGGCGACTTGCCTCCCGCCCTTACCGTGGATCATAACGCGATTCTGCTGCCCAAGGCAAGCGATTTTCAGAGCAGCGTCAACTGTCGCGTGAACACCCCTTCCATCCAGGCCGGAACCGAAGGCATCTGTATTTCCAGCATCTCCTTGGGCTCAATCTTGTGCAACCCGCCACCGTAGGCCCGCCCGGCCTGCATGACGCAAGGGCCGGGGATGGATGTCAGCATGTTCAGAAAATCCAACACGCGTTCCCGGTCTCCTCCCAATGCACGATTCAATTCCGGTGTCGGATACAGATTGAGAAACACGTTTGTAACAAGCGCGGTTGAGAAATTGACAAAAAACCTGATCGGGCACGCACGGCTCTCGCTGGACCGGCCCATATACGAGGCGATAAACAAGGCCGGAGAGCGTTTCTCCTGAAAATACCAGATTTCGCGCGATGCGCAGAGTGCGCGTCCGGCAATTCCCTTGGCCACGCCTTCCTCCAGATAGGCCCAGAGGCCTGGGTGATTGCGGCGAACTTCGTCGGGCGACGCGGTACAGTCCAGCAGGTATTTGAGATCGCGTATAACTGGAGTTCCATCGGAATTGGCCTCGATCACCACATCGTGCACGAAGCGCGGACTCGGCAGGATGGGTTTGAGATACAGGACCGGTATCTCATACCTGTCAATCGTCGCCTGATCGATCAGAAAATAATCGTTTGCCCCTGTTGCGATGCCTCTGCGAACAGACAGCATGTCTTTGATCCGAATGTCAGGTGAACGGGATACGATGGGAGCAAAATGGGGCATGGTCCACTTGTTGAGGCTTTGCAGGTGGTCAAACATCAGGGATTTCTTCTCTCGGGCGTTCCGATAACTGCCGCCGTATGTCATTTCGCACGTGGCGTCGCCAGATGGGGGGGTTTGCGATAGGTCACAATGCAGGATGATACAAGCGCGTCGTCAAATTGAACCTCGTCCGGATTGAAGTGGTGAATAGACAGGAGCGTGACCCGGGTCGTCAAGTAGTCCCTGAGCACTTTTCCGTAATTGACGTAAAGAAATTCAGCAGGCAACAGCCATGACGCCACGGCGCCTTCAGCCAGAAGCGCGTCAGCCATAAGCACAAAATACACGTATAATCCCGAAAGCCCGCTCGGCTGCACATGAAGGCGCGAAGCAATCAAAGACTGAAGCCTGATCTTGTAATCGGGACGAAGATGGTGGTGGCGAACGTATGGTGGATTCGTGCACAAAAAATTGAACCTTCCATGATTACGTTCATCCTCAGCAAAGGCAATAAAGTCATCGTTGACATAGTTCAGGCCATCAACCGCCCATAGCGTGTTCGCAAAATGGCCGTAAGCGTCGTCGATCTCGCAACCGACAGCGGATAAAATACGGCTTCTATCCGCGATCCGGATCAGGGCGCTGAAAAACACGCCCGTGCCGACGGACGGTTCAAGAAAGGTCAGCGGTGAATGGCCTGGCAGATAGCTTAACGCTTGTGCGACCATTTGCAATGCAAGCGGGTAGGGCGTCGAGTACTGACCCTGTTTGTTACGGTCCTCGGCGCTTTTCAGGGAATCCGCATGCTCCTGGGCGATCAAGCGCTCTTCTTCGCGCGGCGCTCTCATTCCAACCGTGTAAGCACTTTTATCTTCTTGCAAGCCGTCCGCTTTATTTTTTGATTTCGTCCGATGAGGTTTGTCTGAGTTAATCGGCATGCGTGTGTTTCAGTCCAAAATCGCGTCCAGCCGTTCCCTGAGCGCGGCGACGGTGAGTCGTTCCTGCTTCATCGTGTCGCGGTCGCGGAGGGTGACGGTGCCGTCTTCCAGAGTTTGGAAGTCGACGGTGACGCAGAAGGGCGTCCCGGCCTCGTCCATGCGGCGGTAGCGGCGGCCGATCGCCCCCGATTCGTCCCAGAAGCAATTCCAGCGCCGCTGGAGCCCGCCGAAGATCTCCCGAGCCTTGCCATAAAGCTCGGGCTTGTTCTTCACCAGCGGGAAGACGGCGACTTTGATCGGGGCGATGTTCGGCGCGAAGCGCAGGACGATGCGCACCTCGGACTTACCCTTTTCATCCGTCACCGTTTCTTCGGCGTAGGCGTTGCACAGCAGGGCGAGGGCCATGCGGTCGACGCCCGACGAAGGCTCGATCACGTGGGGGATATATTTGCCCTCGAAGAGCCGGGCGACGAAGGCGCGGGCGTCGTCGGCGCTCTTGCCGCGGGCCGTCCAGTCGGCGACGACCTTTTCGGTGAAGGCGGACTTGGCGGCGGCGTCGAGTTTGTTCGCCGCGAGCTTGAGGGCCTCGTCGAAGACCTCCATCGACTTGCCGCTGTGCTTCTGGTGCTGCGTGAGGTCGAAGTCGGAGCGGGCCGCTATCCCCTCCAACTCCTGCGTGCCGAACGGGAAGGCGTATTCGATATCGACGCAGGCCCGGGCGTAGTGGGCCAGCTCGTCGGGCTTCTGCCAATATTCGACGAACGAGTCGGCGGGGAGCCCCGCCGCGATGATCCACGCCTTGCGCTGCTCGACCCAATATTTGTGCCAGACCTCCCAGCCCCACGCCTCGGAGATCGTGGAGAGGTCGGGGGTGTCGGCGAGGGTGATGACCCGGCCGCAGAGCAGCTCGACGGCCTCGTCGGGCTTGATGAAAAATTCCAGTTCCATCTGCTCGAACTCGCGGGAGCGGAAGGTGTAATTGCGCGGGGTCACCTCGTTGCGGAACGCCTTCCCCATCTGGGCGATGCCGAAGGGAACCGTCTGCCGGGCCGTGGCGTAGACGTTGGGAAACTGGGCGAAGATCGCCTGGGCGGTTTCGGGGCGGAGGTAGGCGACGTTAGCCGGATCCTCGACGGGGCCGACGATGGTCTTGAACATCAGGTTGAACGGGCGCGGCTCGGTCAGGGAGCCGCCGCAATGGGGGCAGGCGCGCGTCGGCGCGTCGGCGTCGGCGGGCGTGGCCAGCAGGGTGTAGAGCGCGCGGGGCGAGGCGACCGAGGCGAGGCCGGCGGTGAGGCGCGGGATGCAGGCGTCGGGGGCCTTGACGGCGGCGAGATTGGGGGCCACACCCTTGCCGCGGCCTTTGATCCAGGCCACGACGCGGCCGACGTCGGGCGCGCCGCCGGCGCAGAGTTCGGCCATGGCGGCGCCGGTGGCGCCGTCGGTGAAGATGTCCCAGGCCTGGTCTGAGCGGAGGAGTTTCTTGCAGTCGTGACACATGCTCATCGGATCAGAGAAGGTGTCGAGATGACCCGAGGCCTTCCAGATCGCCGGGTGCATGATGATGGTCGCCTCGAGCCCGACCACGTCCTCGCGCAGGCGGACGGTCTGGCGCCACCACGACTCCTTGATGTTGCGCTTCAGTTCGCATCCGAGCGGACCGTAGTCCCAGAAGCCGCTGATGCCTTCGTAAATTTCGGAACTTTGGAAGATGAATCCCCGGCGTTTGCACAGGGAGGCGATGGTTTCCAGTTTATTCGGTTCGGTGTTCTGCATAATCAGTCCCAGTCGGTGACGTTTTCCACAGGGCGACAAGCCGCGCCAGAAACGAGTGGCATGACTATAGAACGTTTGAGGGGATGTGTCCACCCAAACCCGGATGGCGATCACGCCGTGTTGCGGCCGAGGTGATCCCAGATGCGAATGTTATGAAGGGTGGTGAAGTGGCGGTCATACGTGATCAGCTCGGCGGCATGCTCGATCACGGATGCGGCGATCCAGATGTCGTTCTCCGGAATGGGTGTTCCTTTTCTTTTCAGTCCGTCCTTCAATTTTCCGTAGAGGTGTGCGGTTTCATGACCGGCCGGAACTTCACGAACACCAGGCTTGTCCAGAAAGCGCTGAAGTATGGCGACATTCTCGGCATAGCGCAAGCCGCCACAGAACCCCGCCTCCAGTTCACCCACAACAAAAAGCGGCAACAGGATTTCCGTGGCGGATTCAAGCGCGGCACGCACGGCAGGGTCGCCCGATAATAAAGCCGAATAAGCATTGGTATCGAGCATTACCCGCTTCATGACCAACCCTCCGGATCAACCTGGCGTTCGGTGGAGGCATTGAATTCAGCGGCCTCTTCCCGCGTCCAAAGCCCCGAGAACTCAGCAAAACCGTGCGGTTGAGCGGAGGTCAAACCCGATAGTCCAAGAGCCTTCCGCAACAGGCGCTTCACCAACTGATTGAGGCTCAAACCTTCTTCCGCAGCTTGTTTCTGGATCAGACGACGGACATCAGGGTCAAGATTATGAATCGTAATTGAATACATGCCATCACCCTCCAGGAATGACTTGGTGCATGATGAACCGAATTGAACCGGACTGTATCAAACGGATCGTCGGAAAACAAGTTCAAATAATGGACCCCTTACGGCACTACGGCACCGGATCATTTTCTGATGCGGCGGCGGCGGAATGCGCTATAATGACAAACCGTAACTGCTCAGAATGCAGAAAAGCTGTCTTCTGGATACCCGCGTAGGTGCGACGGCAAACTTATGAATCGCAGGACACAAATGGATTTCACAGAGGGATGGGAGCCGGTGGGCGCCTATCGCGCATGCTTGGAGGCGCCCTTCCGCACGGAGGAGATGCGGCGATCGTTGGCCGAGCTGGCGGCGGGCCGGGATGCGGATTGGGTGCGCCGTGGACGTCTGTTCACGTTCCAGGCGGCGGGAAAGCCGGGCGCGCGCGGACACCACTTTCTGATTCAGGGGTTTCCGGCCACCGGCGGTTTTGTTCCGTCTGTTTCACCGGCGCGCGGTGGGGGCGCCCAGGCTGTGCGCGCGGTGGAGTCGGCCCGGCGGCTGCTGGGGCGCGCCGTTCAGTCGCCCCGGCCGATTGCGTGTCTGGTTCGTCCCGATGGAGTGCGGCGCTGGGAGGGGCTGGCGGTGTTCCAGATGCACGCCGGCCTCTGTCCGTTGCAGGAGTGGCTCGCGCATCTGCTGGCGGAGCAGAACGATTTTGGCTGCGTCCGCGAGTGGGTGCGCGCGGTTGGCGCGGCGATCCACGATCTGCACGAGGCGGGCGTGTTTCACGGTAATCTCGACCGGTGGAGCGTGTGGGTGGACACCCGGCGTGCGCCCCGCGAAGGCGTTTGCTTTAGCGGGCTGGAGCGGTGTGTGATCGGATCGGCGCCGGGGCCTTGGGCACGCCTGCGCGACTGGGCCGCACTCGATCTGCCGCCCCGGCTGATGGCGGAGGCGCGGGCGGCGGTTCCGGGAAAAGCGCCGTCGCCGTGGGGGATGCGCGGCCTGCGGGCGCAACGGCGCGCCATCGGCGCGGTGCGGCGTCTGTGCGGGGTGCCGTCGCCGCCGCCGGTGGACACCGCTGCGGCATTTCTCTGGGATGCGGCGCGCGAGGAGGCGGTGGACCTCGAACGCCAGGACGCGTCTTCCGTGACGCCGCCGATCGGCTGGATGCCCGTGCGGCTCCGAGTATCGTGGGGGGGCGACGACGCGGTGTTTGCCGAGCCGGTGACGCTGCCGCATCGGCTGGCGGTTGGGGTGCCTGCGATTTCCGAGCCGCAGGGGTTGGCGGCCTTGGGCGAGCCGGGCATTCGCGATGTTTGGGTTCGTCTGTGTTGCCACGACGCGGACGAACAGCGGGCGGCTGCGCTGGCCTCGGTCCAGAAATGGTTGAAAGAGGGCTATTGCGTATCGGTTCTGCTGGTGCAAGATCGACGGGCGGTCCAGGATCCGGAGCGGTGGGTGACCTTTGTCATGCGTGCCTTGGAGCCGGTCGGCTGGCAGGTGCGGCGGGCGGTGTACGGGTTTGCCCCGGATGAGACGGCGTGGGGGTTTCGGTCGGCAGCGGAGTACCGGCGTTTTCTGGAGCCGCTGCAGAAGGTGCGTGACGTTTTTCCTGGAGTTGTTTTCTCCGGGCCGGCGTGTGCGGTGGGCAATGCTCGGTTTCTGTCACACACGACCCATGCGCTGGCCCGTGTCGGCGGATGGGAGTCCTGTGTCTGCCGGACGCGCGCGGCGTGGCTGGAATCGGCGGCGGTCAGCGATGCGGCGTGGCTGAAGCAGCTGGCCCGGTTCTGTCGCGCGGCCCGGGGCGGGGCGAACGCGCAGACACGGCCGATTCTGATCGTGGAGCCGGCCGCCGACGGCGGGGAGGATCGAACAGGCGATGCCGAAGCGTGCGAACTTCGGCTCGCGCGATACATGAGACGGACGATACTGGCCGTCTGTTCGGGGCTGATCGAGCAGGTCGTCCTGATGCAGCCGGCTGATTCCGGCGATCTGCCCCAACAGGCGGCACAACAGGAGGCTTGGCGGGTGTTCATGCTCCGCGTGGGTGCCGGCGGCCAATTTGTGCGGCGGGAGCCGATTGCGGGCGGCGGATTGGTCTGGCTTTTGCGGTTCGAAGATTCCGCCGGGAGGCCGGTGTGGCTGGGATGGAACGAGGGCGGTCCGCAGATCGTGACCGCTGCGGTCGTCGCCGTGCGCGCCTGCGATCTGCTGGGCCGCACGGCGCCGCTCCTTCCCGCGCCGCGGCTGCGGCTGACCGACCTGCCGATTTACTTCGAATAAAGGGGGCGGCATGCCCGCACAAACCATTGCGGCTTTGGCGACGGCAGCGGGACCGGCGGGTGTGGCTGTCATTCGGATTTCCGGGCCTGAGGCGTTCACCGTGGCCGACCGGGTCGCACGGTGCGCGGGACATCCGCCGTCGCAGCGGCCGGCCGGGACGTTCTTTCACGCCACATTTGCCACTGGCGCGGCGGGGGAGGCACTGGACGACGGGCTCGTGCTGATCTTCCGGGCGCCCCGCAGCTATACCGGCGAGGACACCGTCGAGCTGCAGGGGCATGGCGGCCCGGTGGTCGCGCGCCAGGTCCTGCAAGCCGTGTTTCACGCAGGCGCACACCCGGCGGGCCCCGGCGAGTTCACCCGGCGGGCTTTTCTCAATGGCCGCCTCGACCTGACGCAGGCCGAGGCGGTGCTCGATGTGATCCAGGCCCAGACCGGGCGGGCGGCGCGGGCCGCAAGGGAACAAGCTGCGGGCGGGTTGCGGCGTCGCGTCGAGGCGCTTTACGCGCGTCTGACCGCCGTGTGCGCCGACATCGAGACGCTGCTTGACTTCGAGGAAGGGGCGATGCCCCCCCGGTTTTTGGATGCCGCGCGAACCGAACTCGGCGCGGTCGTCACCGAGGCTCAGGGGCTGCTCGCGACGTGGGGCGAAGGACATGTGCTGCGCGACGGGGCGCTGACGGTGATCGCGGGCCGGGTCAATGCCGGCAAGTCGTCGCTGCTGAATGCGCTGCTGGGTCGGGCGCGCGCGATTGTTTCCGAATCCCCCGGAACGACGCGCGACACGATCGAGGAGGGGTATAACCTCAAGGGTATTCCGCTGCGGCTGGCCGACACCGCCGGCATACGCGACGCCGCGTGCGCTGTGGAACGCGAAGGAATCGCCCGGGCCCGGCAGTTGACCGAGGCGGCCGACTGGGTCATCTATGTCGTGGACGGGACGACGCCTCCCAATGAGACCGATCGGGAAGCGATCGCCGCCCTACCGGTTGAGCGGATGATTGTTGCGGTCAACAAGGCCGACCGTCCCGACTGTGCCGACAATGCGGCGCTGGCCGCCGCCCTCAACCTGCCCGCTGCCGTCGCCATGCCCCGCTGTTCGGCACTCACCCCCGACGGGGCGAGATCGGTTGTCGAGGTGCTGCAAGCCAAGCTGGAGGCCAGCGCGGGAACACACGAGGCGGTCGCGATCAGCCAGCGGCACGCCGTGGAGTTGACGACCGCAAATGCCGCCATCCGGCGCGCGATCAGCCTCCTCAATCACCCGGAAGGATTGGTCCTCGCCGCGACTCCCTTGCGCGAAGCGGCGGAAGCGCTGGGGCGGATTACCGGAAGAATCTTCAGCGACGATCTGTTGGATACGGTGTTCGCGCGTTTCTGTGTCGGTAAGTGATTGAGAATCAGCACTTAGAATCCAATGATGGGCTGTTGATAAGCAGTCAGTAACCAGTAGACATCAATCCCGTCAACAGGCCTGAATGCAGCAAGGCAGATCATCACATGTATTCGTAATATACTATAAAGCAATAACTTATGACAATAGTTGATCGCCGTGCTATCGCTCTATAAGGAGCGAATCAGACCGGCGGACCGTGTGATCGAGTTGTGCATAACTCTCCAAAAATCAGAATTATACGGGCTGGACGAACGGCCGACGACGCGCTACCATATCCGGCCATGAAAAGCATCGGGGTGATTAGCGGAGACAGGTGGGATGTGATTGTCATCGGCGGCGGACATGCCGGATCCGAGGCGGCGCTCGCCGCGGCTCGGATGAGCTGCCGGACCCTGCTGATCACCGCCCACCGTGATGCGATGGGTCGGATGCCCTGCAACCCCGCTATCGGCGGTCTCGCCAAATCCCATCTGATCTATGAGTTGGATGCGCTGGGAGGCGAGATGGGGTTCACTGCGGACTGCACCGGCATCCAGTTCCGTGTCCTCAATGCGAGCCGCGGTCCAGCCGTGCGGGCCACGCGGGTTCAATGCGACAAAGCCGCCTACGCGGCGCGCATGCGGGCGGTCATCGAATCCACGCCCAATCTCCAGGTGATCGAGGATGAGGTCACCGCGCTCGTTTTCTCTGACAGGGAATCGGCAGGTCGGCTGACTGGTGTCGAGACAGCGGCGAACGGGCGCATCACGGGAACGTGCGTCGTGTTAACCACGGGAACAGCGCTTGGAGGTACAATCCATATCGGACGCGAGGTGACGCTGGGCGGAGGAGATGGGCGCGACGCCGCCCATGCCCTCTCTCAAAGCCTGCGCGATGCCGGATATGAACGGATTCGCCTGAAAACCGGTACACCCCCGCGCCTGGATCCGGCATCTATTGATTTTTGGAAGACGCAGGAACAAGCAGGCGATGCGCCGCCACCCCTCTTTTCATGGCAGGGTGCGCGAATGCTGGCAGCACACACCGAATGTTCCACGTGGAACAGGGCGCCAGAGCCGCCGATATCGAGTGTCCATTCGTCTCGCGCGATCCTGCCACGGGACAGCGTTTTGACGGGTTCCGGGCAGGTTTCCTGCTGGCTGACCCACACCACAGCCTCCTGTCATCAGGTCATTCAGGATAATCTCGCGCTCAGCGCGCTGTATGGAGGGGGCATTCGTGGGACAGGCGTTCGGTATTGCCCCTCGCTGGAAGACAAGATTGTCAAATTTGGCGATAAAGAGAGCCATCATGTGTTTCTGGAGCCAGAGGGACGTGGGAAGACAGCATGGATTTACCCGAACGGGATATCCAACAGCCTTCCGCGCGAGGTCCAGGAGCGGTTTGTTCGGATGATACCCGGTCTGGAGCGGGCCCGGTTTCTCGCTTATGCCTACGCGATCGAGTATGACGCCATCGACGCGCGCGATCTGTCGCACGCGCTGGAGTCCAAAAGGCATGCGGGCTTGTTCTTTGCGGGGCAAATCAACGGCACGACCGGTTATGAGGAAGCAGCCGCGCAGGGTTTTGTTGCCGGGGTCAATGCGGCGCTGCGTGTCCGGGAGGAGAATCCGCTGCTGCTCAGCCGCCAGGAGTCGTACATCGGCGTGATGATAGACGATCTGGTGACAAAGGGAACGAACGAGCCGTATCGTATGTTCACGTCGCGCGCGGAGCGGCGGTTGCTGTTGCGGCAGGACAACGCGCGTTTTCGGATGCTCGCCCATGCCCAGCGACTGGGACTGGCTGATCCGGTTTTCCGTGAGGAGACGGAGCAGTATGCTCGGCTGATCGCGGCGGAATGCGTGCGGCTCGATACGATTCATTTCTCCGATGGGGCCGCCGCTTCCCGGCATTTGGCTCGCCCCGGACAGCGGTATTCGGATCTTCCGTGTGCAAACGGCGCATATCCGCCGGTTGTCGTCGATCAGGTGGAGCTAGAAATCAAGTATCGCGGGTATATCGAGCAAGAACGGCGGCAGGCAGACCGGGCGTTGCGCATGGAAGCGGATGTAATCCCTCCGTGGGTTGACTATTGGCGTATCCACGCGCTCGGGTATGAGTGCCGGGAGAAGCTGAGCCGGGTGCGACCCGAGAATCTTGGGCAAGCCGGACGCGTTCCCGGTGTGACGCCAGCCGATTTGGCAGTTCTGAGTGTGGTAATAAAGAAAGGATATAGAGATTAGTTATGCGACGCTAATGCGCTGAACACTGGAGCGTCGTCTGTCGTGCCACGAGAAGCGGCGAATCTCGGGCAGTTCGAGTCCAGGAGCGGCGTGCGCCAGTGCGACGGGTAGTTTTGACACTGTCCCGGTTTGACCGCTTGGATGTGGCATCGGTTGTCGTCTTGTAGAAACACGCAGGCGCCATCAGCCTGCTCGATCAGAGACAGTCCGCGGCGGTCGGCTGTCAGGCGCGTGTAGCGTGCGTGAAAATGCTCCACCGTTATGGTCAGGGCTGCGGCGATGGCCTCGGGTTCGCCCGGCCGCAGTCGGACGTACCCCGGTGCCCGGCAGCAGTTGCCGCATTGCCGACACCCCTCTGTTTCAATGGCGTCCATACGCACGGGTGTTGTCGTCTGCGGTAAATGGCTTGAGCACGCGTTCCAACGTCTCTGGCCCCTGGAGATACGCGAGCAGGACGCCATAGTTGGTGATGGGCACGCCCACGGTTTCCAGGTCGCGCAGACGGGCCTGGAGCTTCTGGGCGCTGATCATGCAGCCCCCGCAGTGGATGATCAATGTGTACTGCGCCAACTGTGTGTTGTTCTGAAACGCGCGGCCAAAGTTGTGTTCGATCATGACGCCCGGGTAGCGTTTCGCAAACTGGTTCGGGATTTGCACCGTGCCGATATCTTCGCCAATCCGTGAATGATTGCACGCCTCCACGATGAGGACTTTGTCCCCGGGTTTCAGGGTCTCCAGCGCTTTCACCCCGGCGGCAAACGTGTGGAGCCTGCCACGGCTGAAATAATTGATCATCACAATCGAAAAAGTGGTTAATCCGATGTCCGGCGGACACCAGTCTTTCATGATATCCATGGCTTGCGAGTCGGTAATCATCGCTTTCGGGCGCTTCTGGAAGTTATTCAGAAAGCGCTGAAACCGCGATTTCTCTTCTTCCGCCTGTTCGCGCGTGCTGCGGGCTTTGCCTAAATCCAGACGAAACGAGACCGGATAGGCCCAGTGGCGGGTGATCGACTCCTCGACCATGGCCTGGGGCCGCAAGTAACGGCCCGGCGGCGTCTCGACATCCATCGGGATGATCAGCACGTAGTATTCGTCTTTCCGTACAAAAGGGAGCAGTTCGGTGGTGTCTTGCTTGGGGACATAATTCGTGAGAATAAAATCAAGGAGCCCGGCGCGGTATTTGACATTGTTTGCTTCGATGTGAATTTTTTTGTAGAACCGGAGCAGGTCCAGCGCTTCCTCGATCGGCGCCGCAGAGGTCTGCCCAAAGTGATTGTAGACAATCAGAATCTGCTTGTCCAAATCGCGCGCCTTCTCAATGACGTCCCGTTCGGTGCGGATATCCCGGGTCGCCGGGTCAATGACCAGCAGGACCAGGTCGCATGCCTTCAAGTCGTTCAAGGTCTTGTGGCGCTTCTTCTCGCCGAGTCGCCCCGCTTCGTCCAATCCCGCAGTATCAAAGAGTTTTACCGGCCCAATGCCGTGGATCTCCTGCAGGGCGATCTGGGTGTCGGCGGTGGTGCCGGGTGTCGCATCAACGATCGAGGTTTCCTGCTGGGTCAGCAAGTTCATCACCGAGCTCTTGCCCGAGTTCATCTTGCCGAAAATCCCGATATGATCCCGCTCCACGAGGACAGACATGGGGGAAATTCTACGCCTCGCTCGGCGAAGTGTCAAGGGATCGGCAGGGATGCCATCTAGCGGCGGCTGACAATGGAGCTGGCTCGCTGGAAGAACCAGGCGAGCGTGTCGTGCTCGACTTCCGGCGGGATCGAATGGTCGGAATGGACGATGTACCCGCTGCCGGCTTTCAGGACCGGGATGATTGTGCGGTTGAGCTCGTCCTCGATCCGAGCCCGATCATTGCTGGCGATGACGCAGATATCGATGCCGCCGCAGAAGCTAATCTGGTCGCCGAACGTGGCGGCCAGTCGCGGCACATCCATGCCGGCTTTGACTTCCATCGCCTGCAGGCAGTCCATGCCGGCCCTGATCAGACCCGGCACCAAGGGCTCCACAAAGCCGCAGGAATGCACGAGCACCTTCATGCCCCGGGCATGCGCGTGATCAAAAAGCAGTTTATGACCGGGCTCGACCAACTCCTGATACATGGCGGGAGACATGAACGGCTTGTCCTTAAAACCCATGTCCTCGTAGTACCACATGAAATCCGGCGTGCCTTCCTCGGCAAACAGCACCTCCTGATGCATGATCGTCATGCGGGCAAAAGTCATCACCATGTCCAGGACCCACTCCGGATCGAGCGCCATGCCCATCAGCATGTATTCATGACCGCAGACAGGATGCATCTGTTCGAAGGGCGCCAGGCCGGACCAGCAGAACGCCCGCCCTTCCGCGGCGGCCCGCTTCTTCTGATCGCGGTACCTCTCGAACGGAATGCGCCGCCGGTCCACCTGGAGCAGGTTCGGCTTGATCACGTCTTCCCAGGCCGGGCGTTCCTTGACCGTGAAGTCCACATGTTCCGGCGTGCCGGATTTCGCCTTAAACCACCGCAGCGTCGCGCCATTGCCGTTGATGACCAGCTTGGTGTCTTCCGTCTCCTCCAGTATCTGATCGTGGAAATCCAGGTCGGCCGTACTGTTCAGCCATCCGCCGCCACGCCAACTCATGTCGAAGTGATCGACGCTGTCCTCATCCGGTTTCATTTTGCCCTGGGCAATGTATTTCTTGTGTGTCTCGCCCCACAACCCGTCGCCATAGGCCAAGGCATCCACCGGTTTGCGATGCAACGTGTTCAGTGTCCGTTCTTTGTGTGTCATCGTCATGGTTGTTCTGCTTCCTTCGTTATGCGCCTTCAGCTTTTCGGGGTCGGTACGAAGTTTCCACCCCGGCACTGCTTGAGGTGGTTCAGCGCATGCACCTGTCCGGTCATTTCCAGATCACTCCGATACACCGGATCATGCCAGCCTTCGATGTCTATCGACCCCTTGAACCCGCTACGGCGCAAGTCGGAAATGATGTCGGTCCAGTTGCTGTCGCCGAAGCCCGGTGTGCGATGGAAGGCGAACTGTTTGTTGCCAAACACGCCGTTTGCCCGTACCACGTCCCAGTGAATGGTGGCGTCCTTGCCGTGCACGTGGAAGATCCGACCTGCCCACTCGCGCAGTTGCGGCATCGGGTCAATCAGGCAGACCATCTGATGGCAAGGCTCCCACTCCAGCCCCAGGTTGGTTGCCGGTACGGCGTCGAACATCATGCTCCAGGCGTCCGGATTGTGTGCGATGTTCCAGTCGCCGCTCGCCCACGTGCCGCCCATGCTGCAGTTTTCAAAGGCCAACCGGACGCCCTTATCCGCCGCGCGCCGGGCCAATTCCCCAAAAACCTGCTTGAAGCGCGGAATGGAATCCGGGATCGAGCGGCCGCGAATCCGGCCCGTAAATCCGGCCACAACGTCCGTGCCGAACAGATGCGCGTGGTTGATCAGCGCCGTCCATCCCTTGCGGGTCTCTTTGTCCTTCTCGTCGTTTTCCAGCGGATTGCCGAACATGGCCAGCGAACTGATCACCACGTCCCGGTCGCCGATGACCTCCTTCACGTCCCGAGCGAGCCGCTTCAAGTCGGTGTCGCCGAGCGTCTGCCAGAAGGTCAGCGAGAGGCTCTCAAAGCCGTGCGGCAGGATCTGGCGGATATACTCCCCGGCATTCGCCCCCCCTTGACGAGCGTTCCAATGCGGATGTCCTTGTGATTCGTGTAGTGGGTCATGTGCGTCTCTTCCTTTCCAACCCGGGTTCACCACTTAACCGTGACCTCGCGGCCCTTCTCCGCGCTTTCGATCGCGCCGAAGACCATGGCCAGACTCTTGATGTTGTCGCTGGAAGCTGTTTCGGGTGTACGGCCCTCGCGCAAACACTTCACGAAGTCAGCGATCACACCGCCGTGTCCGATAGGACCGGAGGCGTCTGCAAAAGGCTCCGCCTCCACATCCTCCAGCGCAATGCCGAGACCCGTTTTGATACTCGCATCCCGCACCTTCTGTGCCCGGAGGTCCCGATAGCCGTCCCAACGGAAACTGCCCTGTGTGCCGACGCCGTGCCAGATGCATTCCCACGAGGTGTTCATGCCTTCCGAGCACCAACTTCCGCGGTAGGTGTAGACCAGACCATTGCTCATCGTGAACACCGCCACGGCGGATGCGTCGTGATTGTACCAGGACCCGGCCGGATTCCACTCCTTGCAGTACACCGACACAGGGTCCGCACCGCACAGCAGTCGCGCCGCATCGAACGTGTGAATGGCCATGTCGAGCAGGAGCACATGCCGCATCTCATCCCGGAAGCCGCCGAAATGCGCGCCGATGTAAAAGTCGCAGTTCAGCGTGGTCAGCGCGCCCAGCCGCTCCGAGGCGATCAACGTCCGCGCAATCCGGATCTCCGGGAGGTAGCGGCGGTTTTGCATGACCGCATGCGTCCGCCCCGCCTTTGCCGCCGCGCGGACCATGCGCCGCGCATTCACCATCGAGTCCGCCAGCGGCTTCTCGCCCAGCACATGGCAGCCCTGCCTGAAGGCTTCGACGGCCACGTCGGCATGCGCCTCGGGGACCGTGCAATCGAACACGATGTCCGGCTTGGTCTTCTTCAGCACCTGCCGCAGATCCGTCCCGACCACAGCCGATTCCAGATGGAATTGTGCCGCCCGCTTGCGGGCGCTCTCCTCAATCCGGTCAACCAGGCCCACGATCTGAAGGTCGGGCATGGACGCCATCGGCGTGAGCCACGCGGCGCTGATGCCGCCGCAACCGACCAAAACAACGCGAAAGGGACTGTGCATAGGTTGCGGTCCTTATTTCTTTTCGAAGGCGGCATCAAAGGCCACGCAGGATGGCGCAAAATCCAGACGCTTGACAAACTGGCAGGCTTCGCGCGCCCCGTGCTCACGATTCATGCCGCTATCCTCCCATTCCACAGAGAGCGGACCGGTGTAACCGATGGCATTCAGCGCGCGGATGATCCGCTCAAAATCCACGTTGCCGCGGCCCAACGACCTGAAATCCCAAAATCGCCGGGAATCGCCGAAGGTCAGATGCCCGCCGAACACGCCGGACAACCCCGGCGTCTGGCGCCACGCCACGTCTTTCATGTGCACGTGGAAGATGCGGTCTCGGAACCGCTCGATGAACGCCACGTAGTCCACGCCTTGATAGCCGAGGTGGCTCGGGTCGTAGTTGAACCCGAAGGCTGGATGCCCATCCACCGCCTCGATGGCCCGCTCCGCGGAAACAATGTCAAAGGCGATCTCCGTGGGATGGACCTCCAGCGCAAACCGGATCCCGAGCTTCTGGTACTCGTCCAGGATCGGCTTCCATCGCTTGCCAAAGTCCTTGTAGCCCGCATCAATCATCGCCGGGGAGACTGGCGGGAAGGCGTAGAGCAGCGGCCAGATCGAACTGCCGGTAAAACCGTTGACCACGCTTACGCCCAGGAGTTTCGCGACTTTGGCGGTCTTGATCACCTCTTTTGCCGCGCGCCGACGCACACCTTCGGCATCGCCATCGCCCCAGATGTGCGGCGGGAGAATGGTCTTGTGCCGCTCGTCAATCCGATCGCAGACCGCTTGGCTCACGAGGTGCGTGCTGATCGAGAACAGCTTGAGTCCGTACTGTTCCAAGAGCGCGCGCTTCTTTCGGCAATACGCGGCATCCGCTTTTTCGACCTCGAAATGGTCGCCCCAGCAGGCCAGCTCGAGGCCATCGTAGCCGAAAGATGCGGCCTTCTCGCAGAGCTGCTGTAACGTCACATCCGCCCACTGTCCCGTGAATAAAGTAACCGGTCTGGCCATGGCCGCATCCTCCTGTTTGTAGCCGGGCTTACAGCGCCGGCATTTTTGTCCATTTCTGTTTGCTTATCGCACTCTTCACGACCGTCTCGATGAAGGCCATGCCGCGGACGCCATCCTCGACGGTTGGGAAATCCAGCGCCGCAGCCGGCACCCGCTTTCCGGCCTGCGCCAGCGCGACGGCCGAAGCGAAGCTGCGATAGAGGTTGGCAAAGGCCTCGATGTAGCCTTCTGGATGCCCGGCTGGCAGGCGTGTGGCCTTGAGCGCGGCGGCCGAGAGGTAGCCATAGCCGCCGCCCGTGCGCAGGATTTGCCGCGGCCGGTCCGGCCACTTGAGGAGCAGCGTGTTGGGCTCCTCCTGATGCCATTCGATGCCGCCTTTCTCGCCGTAGACGCGGATGGCCAGCGCGTTCTCGTCGTTGATCGAAATCTGGCTGGCGCTGAGAATGCCGCGGGCGCCGCCCGTGAACCGGAGCAGCACGCTGCCATCGTCATCCAACTTCCGCCCCTTGACGAAGGTCGTCAGATCGGCGCAGACCGACTCGATCCGCAGCCCCGTGATGTACTCCGCCAGGTTCTCCGCGTGCGTGCCGATGTCGCCGATGCAGCAACTGGCCCCGGCGCGTTTGGGATCGGTCCGCCAGTCGGCCTGCTTCTGGCCGGTGGACTCCAACAGTGACGCCAGCCACCCCTGCGGGTATTCGGCCACGATCTTGCGGATTTTTCCCAATTGTCCCGAGCGCACGATCTCGCGGGCCTCCCTGACCATCGGGTAGCCAGTGTAGTTGTGCGTCAGAGCGAAAATCAAGCCGCTCTTGCGGACTAGGGCCGCCAGAGCGCGGGCCTCCTGGAGCGTGAACGCGAGTGGCTTGTCGCAGATCACATGAAAGCCGTGCTCCAGCGCCAGCTTCGCCACGGGAACGTGCATGTGATTCGGCGTGACGATCGCGACGCACGCCATCCGCTCGTCGGCTGGGATCGCCTGCTCGCGTGCAAACATCTCCGCATAGGAATCATAGACGCGGTCGCCCGGCAGGAAGAGATCCGCGCCCGACGCCCGGGACTTGGCCGGATCGGCGCTGAAGGCACCGCAGACCAGCTCGATCTGCCCATCCAACTGCGCGGCCATGCGATGCACCGCGCCGATAAACGCGCCCCGTCCGCCGCCAACCATCCCCATCCGTATCTTGCGCTTGGTCATACCACCCTCGCTTACCGGTACTTCGGTTTCATGGCCTTGCCGGCCTTGGCGCTCCGGCAGGCCAGATCAATGATATGAATCGGCCGCCGCGACCACTCCGGCGTAATCACCAGCTTGGAACCCTTGACCAGATGATCCGCGATGTTCTGATAGAACTGGTATCCTTGCGACGGCGGGCTGGGAAACTGCGTCGTGATCCGCTTGTCGCCATCCAGCGTCGTGATCTCGGAGGTCTGCCAGTTCGGTGCCAGAGTCCCTTGGGTGCCGACCACCTTGAACCACGGCTCGTGGGGGCGGGCGTCCAGCGATGTGATCTGGATGGTCGCCCAGGCTCCGCTGGTGAACCGGATCACAATCTGTCCATCGTCCTCAATGGTGTCTTTTTTCCAGCGGGTCTGGCTGGCCCAGACGCCGGACCAGGTGAAGCCGCTGACCTCGGCGATATCGGAATCCACCATCTGCAAAATGTATTCGCAGAGGTGCACGCCCCAGTCGTACAGGATGCCGCCGGAGATGGACTTGCTGGAGCGCCACCAGTCGCGCGGCTTGGCCAAACGCCCCATCTCCATCTCAATGCGCACCACGTCGCCAATCGCGCCCGCGCGAATTTGCTCCATAGCGCCGAGAATGATGCCGTCCCAGTGCCGGTTGTGGTAGGTGGAGAGCACAACCTTCGCGCGCTTGGCCGCCGCGATCATCGCGTCGCACTCCGCCGTGGTCACAGCCATCGGCTTTTCGGCCACCACATGCCGGCCGGCCTTCAAACACTTCATCGCCAGCGGCGCATGCGTGTTGTGCGGTGTGATCAAGGTCACGAGATTCACGGACGACTTGCGCAGCATCTCCTCGACCGTCCGGTAGGTCTCGATCCCGGGGAACTCCTTCGCCGCCACGGCCAGACGCTCCGGGTCGATCTCCGCCACGGCCCGCGGCGTCATGCCGGCGGCCTTCATCTCGTTGAAATGGGCGCGTCCCATGTTGAACGCCCCGCCATATCCAACCACACCCACCTGAATGTCCCCGGCCTTCGAAAACAATTTCATTCGTCACCCCTTTGCGTTTTGCCTGAAAATGCCGACCCAAACAGTTAGGCGAACATGATAAACCGGAAAAGCGCGCTCGTCCATGCGAATCCGCACGCCTGCAGCTCACGGGTGTAAGACAAAAAAGTGAGAGAGGGAGGGAAAGAGAAAGAAAGTAGTTGCCGGGCGGATGCGAACGTCAGACAACACTGTATCGTCAGTGATACAGGATGTATTCGTCATGGACCAACACGAAGTATTGAACCAGCTCGGGAAGATCGGGGCCGGCTTTGTCTTACACCCTTTGCCTTTAGGCGCCCGCTGCCACTTCCGTCGCCCAGTGAATCTCATAGCCCTCGGATGTAAAAACGACCGGCAGCCAGAGATAGCGGCTGTCTATAAAGTTCGTCGGTTGCCAGAGGTCGAACATGGCGAGGTGACGATCGTCCGGCAGGCGCAGGACACAGGTGCTTTGGCCTCCATAGGTAATCTCCGCCCCCAGTCCACTGGCGGGATTGACGCCTCGGCAGGGATTCCCGACTTCACGCCACGGGCCGAACGGATGCTCCGCCACCGCGCCGCGCGCGGCATTCGGCGCCCAGCCGGTGCAGCCGGACATGAGCAGAAAATAGCGCCCGGCGTGCTTGAACATCGCCGGGGCCTCCATCCACCGGTTCGGAAACGCGCGCACATACTCGGCGTGATCCAGGTAGTCATCCGTCAGCCGGGCGATATGCAGCGTTCCGTTATGCTCCGACGCATGGATGTGGTACGCGGTTCCGTCATCATCCACGAACAGGTTCATGTCACGCGCCATCTGACCGTTGGCAAAATCGCGCCCGAGAATGTTGTGCCGCGTGTTGAAGTCCCACTCGCCATTTCCAAAGGCGGCCTCGCCCAGCGCCGCCGCCACGCTGGCGGCGGCCGGATCACGATCGGCCTCCGTGACGTTCAGCGGCCAACGTCCCGCATCCGGTCGCTTGGCATGAACCAGCCGATAGGGCCCCAGCACGTGTTCAGAGACGGCCACACCGCTGCGCGCCAGCGTGTGTTTGTCATTCGTACTGTGAAACCACATCACGAATTTGCCGGTGGTCTTGTTGAAGATGACCTTCGGCCGCTCGATCCGGCATCCCCGGCAAATCGGACTCGCGGGATCATCGTTCACCGCCAAGGCAATCCCTTCGTCCCGCCAGTGGATCAGATCGGGGGACGAATATGCATGAACCCCGTGCCAGGCCAGTCGTCCTTCCACGCCCGCAATTTTGTCCTCACCAAACCAGTAATACCGCCCGCCATGCGCCAGAATGCCCCCGCCATGCGCATTGATGTGAACGCCGTTGTTATCCGGCCACAAATCGCCATTCGTCATGACACCTCCTCCTTAAAAATTGTTCGTCGCGTCCGTCGCCTTATCCCGAACCCTTGGCCTGATACACCATTTCCTTCCATCGCCAAACGAAGTACTGGTAGTTCTCCCAAGATACGTCGGGCGGTATCGCGTGGTCCGGGAACGGGATATACCGGCCCAACGCCAGGATGCCACGTACGCGTTCAATTTCCGCGTCCATCGCGCGTTTGTCCAAGGCCATGGCCCGCTTGTCCATGCCGCCCATCGCGCAAAGGCCGGGATACTGCCTCAGCATGGCGGCCACATCGCAGCCTGCCTGGATTTCATAGGGGTAGACGACATTGATTCCCGCTTCCAGAAACAAGCCTGTCAGTTCGTGTATGTTTCCGTCGCTGTCGAGGCTGAACATCTCAACGCCATGGTCGCGACACAGCGCGATGAGTTTTTGGTAATAGGGCGTCATGAATTGCCGGAACATGGCTGGTGAAATCAGGGACCCCTGTTTGCCGGCCATGTCTTCCCAGAAGAAGATGGCGTCCAGCCGCATATCTCCCAGCATCCGCGCCAGCATCTTGTACCACAGGTTGAACAGCGTCTCGTTAATATTCTGGATCAGTTCGGGCTCCAGCGCGCAGGCGATCAGACACTCCTCCGCGCCCATCATGGTGCGCGCGCCGCCGAAGAAACCGTACGGGAACGGCGTGACCGTCACCAGCCCTGGAAAGTCCCGGACCTTCCTCTTCTCCGCTTCCCAGTTGGCGGGGAATCTGCCGGGCGTATCGGGATCAAACCTGGCCTTGTGCGCCTCCCATGTCTTCCAGTCCTTGACGGGGTAGTCAAGGTATTCAGGCATGCTCGCCCCATCCTTCACGTCACGCTTGATGACGCCATCTTCATCCTGCGAGACAACGGTGTTTCCTTCGTCCTTGATGACTTTCTCTTCGAACTTGGGATAGATGCCCAGGTGGACATCAGGCGCCGTTCGATACGGATCGAAACCGAACAGGGTCGTCCAGTCATCATCGTTCTTCATCCCCTCCTGTTTCCACCGTGTCTTCGTGGCATCCCAAGGCCCCCAATGCTGCACAAACGGGACCCGATCGATCTTCCTGCCTGTGGCACACGCCAACAATCGCTCACGTGAATTCATATTTGATGTCTCATCGAGTAGCCACGTTGAAGTTGCGGATCCTGGATACGCGACAGGGCATGACGCGCAACCCGATGCGCCCTTCGGCGAGCGGGGGGAATTTCGAAACATCCCACTCAAAGCGCTCATCCCTCCCGTCGCCGCACACGTTCAAGGTCATGACGTTGCCCACACTGACGACCGTGAGCCGATACGGCACGTCCAGCTTGAACAGCCCGGTTCCCCAATGGGTCCCCTCGACTTCCGTCACCTTCTGGAAGGGGACGTTGACCGGCGCCGGATAGCGCCGGGCGCGGATGTATTCCCCCTCCACATCGGGCAACCCGACCGAGTAGCTGATGTGCAGGGCGTTCATGAAGTTGAAGTACAACGGCATCCGTGCCCGGTTGCGAAGGTTTGCCCAGACCGCGATATCCTTGTCGTATGGAGGGGTCCCGATGCCTGTGGCTTTGAGGTAGATGATGTTCACGCCCTCGACGGCGCGGTCGTGGCGCGTGAACTCGTACTCGATCTTCACATCCCCGACAAAGCTGTCGCGGGTCCAGAGCACCATGCTGTCGCCGTTGTCCTGGATGTCCGGCCCGGCGCGCAGAATCATCCCCTGCGGCGTGTTCTCGACCGTGGCCGTGTCGCCGTCCAGAAACCACTTTGCCCGCCAGTCGCCGCTGCCGTCATCGGCAAACGCCAGTCGCCAGTCGCCATCGTGCCGGTTCTCATGTTGGCTGTCAGTCATATTGGCACCCCTTTTGTGCCTGCTCACTCGTCAACCGTTGCCGCATAGTGGCCTCGCCACGGATCCACCCATGGCTCTCGAAGTTCGTAGTTTGCCTCAGCATAATGAGACAGTCCATCGCGCTCGAGATAGTCGCGACCGGCCAGGAATTTGTCACCGAGTTGGTCCAGCCGCCGCTGCATGTCCGCATCGAGGCGCGCCTGGGCGTCTGCGTGTTCGGGATCACCCACCAGGTTCCGCATCTGCCAGGGATCGGCCTCGCGGTCATAGAGCAACCACGGGCCATCGGTGTTGCGTACATAAGTGTGCCGGGCGGTGAAGAGCCCGCGGTAGGCCTTCATCCCGTACATCCGTAGCCAGGTGAACTCGGCCGGCATCGAGAGCAACGCGGCCTCTTCGCCGGTCGGATCCGCCTCTCCACGCAGGAACGGCGACCAGTCGCGCCCTTCCACAGTGCCGGGGACGGGCAGGCCGCAGAGGCCGAGCAGGGTCGGCATGATGTCCGGGGCGTCGAGCGGCAGCGCGAGGTTGCGGCCTGCCGCGCCGGGCAAACCCGGCCAGCGCAGCAGGAACGGGACCCGGACGGACTCGTCCCACGGATACAGCTTGGTCTCCACGCCCTGGCTGCGGAACATGTCGCCGTGGTCGGATGTGAAGACGACCATCGTGTCCTGCACGATGCCCGCCTCCCGAATGGCGTCCAGGACGATCCCCAGGCCATCGTCAAGTGCCGCAATGTGCGCATAGCATCCGCGCAGTTCCTGCGCGGCCGTTTCGCGCAGGGCGGGCGGCACGTTGGGCCGCAAGCGTATTTCCCGGCCTTCGTAGCGCTTGCGGTACTCCTCCGGCGCCGTGTGCAGCGGGAAATGGGGCGGCCCCCACGACAGCATCAGCATGAACGGCTTCTCACCGTTCGCATGATCGCGGATATACCGGGCCGCATCCCGGCTCTGGGCCAAGGCGTCGTACCCTTCCCATTTACGCGGTGCCGGATCGTCATTGAAGAAGTAGTGCGAATCGTTGTAGTCATGACAACACTCGAACCCTTTCCAGTAGTCGAAGCCCAACTGGTATTCGCGCGGCACCACGGCCGACCGGCGGCCGTAGTTGCCGTCGGGACTGCCGTACAGGTGCCATTTGCCGATGTAGGCGGTGCGGTAACCACCCTGACCGAAGGCCCGGGCAATGGACACACAGGCCGGATTCAGTTCCACGTCGTTGATGTACACACCGTGCGTCAATGGGTACTGCCCGGTCATCAGACTGGCGCGGTAGGGGCAGCAGACGGGGCAGCCGGAAACGGCATGCGTCACGTTGACGCTTTCCGTGGCCAACCGGTCCAATGCCGGCGTTTCGCAGTCAGGGTCGCCGTTGTAGCCGGTGAGATGCGCCGGCCACTCGTCTGCAAAGATGAAGACGATGTTCGGTTGTGAAGTTCTGCTCATCGCGCACAATCCGGAGCTTTCCACGCAAAGGCCGGGCGCAAGTGTGTGTAAGGATGCTGATTGTAAGGCGCGCTCGGCTGCTTCCCGCGCCATTTCCAGCCAATGAAGTCCAGCAAAACATCCCAGTCTTCCGTGGCGTGGGAATGAGTGCCCTGCCGCAGGTGAAACGCGAGATGGTCCGGGCTGCCCAGAAAGCGATAGACATCGCCCGCCGCCCGGGCGCACTGCACCATGCCTTCCGGATTCGACCAGCGATCATCCAGGGCATAGGTCAGCAGGAGGGGGCGCGGCGCGATCGCTGCCAGCAAACAGTGCTGGTCGAACGGAATCTCGCCTTCCCGACCGAGATAAGGCCGTAGTTCTGGGCCGAACCAGGAGGGGAAGACGTTGAGTATGTTGAGCGTTTCTCCGCCATGACCGACGTAGCGAAACGCGGCGCTTCCTCCGGCGCCGGAGGCGTTGTCGTTGACGAGCGTGATCCGGTCATCCGTGGCGGCGGCGAGAAGCACGGTTTTGCCGCCGCGCGAGTGGCCGCTGACGGCGATACGCGTCCTGTCAATGAACGGCAAGCGGTGGAGCAGATCCACGACCCGGTGATAGCCCCAGGCCCAGGCCGACACCGCGCCGAATGTCCGACCGGGATAGACATCGTAGAGCCCGCCTTTTCGTTGGTTGGGATCCGGGACTCCCGGGTATCCGAGATCTTCGGCCATTTCCGTCCGGTTGAAGGTAACCAGGGCGCACCCGCTGCCCACTACGCGCCGGGCCACATCATCCGATATGTAAGACCAGCAGGCGTCGCCGTTCACAATGGCGGGGCACGGTTCGCCTCTGTTCGGAAAGAGTATCCGGACACAGAAGGAGATGTCGCGTTTGCCACCGTGGCAGGTGATGCGGTAGGTCCAGAGATGAGGAGTGTCCGGCCAGCGGCGCATGGCAGAGTGGGCCAGCGTTTCCACCTCGACCGCCCCGGGCTTCGGCGGCATCCCGCCGTATTCCATGTCCAGGATCAGATCGCGCCATGCATCTGCACATGCAGACCATTCTTCACAATTCTGCACTCGACGACCGTCGGGAAGCGCAAACGGGTCCGGTAATTCGCCCCCGTTCACGCTCGGCACGGTCGGAGTTTCGTTTCCATTGTTCGGTTCTGTCATAGCTCCACCAATAGATGATCTGGCTGCGCAGGAACATCTCTTTTTCGGTTCAGGAGCCTCTGCGCCCATGGGCCACTTCGGATCGTCCACGCGCGCCGCCTTCATCAACGCCCCTTCTCTATTGTTGATTGCCGATTCTCGATTACCCGTTAGAATGTCCCGCCTCATCGATGTTCCGAAACATGGGAGGACCGTCATGGAGCGTTCCAGCATCACCGTGTTGCTCATCTTGTTGGGCGCTGCCGGCGCGGTTGGCGTTGCAGGGGCAGCGGAATACCATGTATCCAAGAGCGGTAGCGACGCCAATCCGGGGTCATCGGCCCGGCCCTTTCTCACCATTCAAAAAGCGGCCACGGTGATGCAGCCGGGGGATGCGTGCACGGTTCATGAAGGGACCTACCGGGAGGAAGTGATTCCACCCCGCGGGGGAAGTTCGGAGACGCAACGCATCACCTATCGCGCCGCTGAGGGGGAAAAGGTGTATTGGAAGGGGTCCGACCAGTTCACCAATTGGACCGCGCACAGCGGCAGCACCTATCAGGTTGTCATCTCCAATGGCCTCTTTGGCGCGTTCAATCCCTATACGGTCTTTGTGAAGGAAGCCTGGATGGGCTATGGCGGCGGCAAGTTTCACCGAGGACAGGTGTTTTACGAGGGGGAGCAGTACCGGGAACAGCGTACCTTGGA
>Ga0194125_10000832_pt1 | contig 52609 bp, 41 predicted proteins | sample TA2KigC250mmetaG_FD_148626 | JGI IMG/M metagenome (GOLD analysis project Ga0194125, IMG submission 148626) | Freshwater microbial communities from Lake Tanganyika, Tanzania - TA2015034 Kigoma Deep Cast 250m | ecosystem: Environmental > Aquatic > Freshwater > Lake | place: Tanzania: Lake...
CGACGGATCCACCACGGTAGTTCTGCGAGCCCTCTCCCTGCCACTCGACAACTTGCTGACCGCTCGCGTTCCAAAGCGACACGGCCCATCGATCGTTGGAAGTTGAGAACTGCCCTGACAAGTGGCCTGGCTTGGTACTCGTGGTGCCCGTGATGAGTGCGGTGTCGAAGGAGTTGATGTTCACAGAGCGATCACCGCTCGCTGAGTTGAACGACAGATCTGTGTTCAACCCACCCTGCGCAGTCGTTGACTCGATGAATGTGATGATCATGCCGCTTGGCAGATCGCCCCAGAACGCCGCGCTCGAAAGCGTCAGAACACCGGAAGCAGTCTTGTCCCGCCAACGCAGCGTCCAACCTCTCAAGTCGAGGTGATCGGCAACAACAACGAACTCCATCCAGTTGCCACCATTGCCAAGTCGCCGCCCGAAGAACGAGTCGGATGCCTGTCCGCCCGCAGCGTCCGCGGTCTGCGTTCCACCACCGAGGAAGCTTGTCGCCGAAACCGCGTTGTATTCGTTCAGGGCGAAGGGTCGGCATGTCGTGCAGACTTCGGCAACGACCGCGTTTCGTAGCGCAGCGAAGTTCTGATAGGTCTTGCACTGCGTCACCAGATCGGTCCAACTGTTCGGCTGACCGCACGATGAGTTGTCGCCACCCGAGTAAGTAGAGAAGGGAGTGATCGACTGCGATGGATCGGCCTTGAGGCGACCGGCCTCTCGACTGTTCACGCCGGACGCGCCCCAGGAAGGTTGACCTTCACCGACCAACCCGATCACCACCCCGCCCGCCGCATCAATGATTCGCGCCGCCCAGTTATCGTTGCCGACGTCCATCGGATCGTCATAGGTTGGATTGGCTGTGTCATAGACGTTCGCGTTGCAGGTCACGAGTGCTGCATCGAAACAATTGACGTTGATCCACCAGTCGCCTGCGCACGGATCAAATGACAAATCTGTGTCCAAACCTCCAAGTGCGGTGCTCAACTCCACAACCGTGATGATGGTGCCAGCCCGCAGATCGCTCCATACCGCCGCGTTCGAAAAGGTGATCTGACCTTGCGGCGTCTGACCGTTGCCGTACCAAATGTCCGTGCCGTCCGCATCCGTTGCTCCTGTCTCAATCCACTGCACTCGCCAGCCCCGAATGTCGGCGTGGTCTTTGATGACAACGAGCTCGATCCAGTCGCCACCGTTGCCAAGGCGCCGTCCGAAGAACACGTCATCGTTGTTGGAGCAACTCTCGCCATTCGGTCCGTCGGGCTGCGGACACCCGGCGGTGGCCGAGCCAGGATTGCCAAGCCACTTCTGACTACCGACACAATTCCACTCGTTCAAAATCAGATCGGCTGCGGTGGCTTGGTTGCTCAAGGTCAACCCCGCGCCACAAAGAAATGCGGCACACAAGGCGCCGCGGGAGAAAAGCACTTTGACGGAACGAGAAGCAAGGGCGAGCATTGGGGACTCCTCCAAAGATCGTGGTGTGCCGAACGACTCGAAAGGATGCCGCACAACAGTTCAGATCATGTTTGGAACAGGTGCAGAAATGCCCTCTCTGTACCAATTCTGAATACTCTCTGAACGAGCAGAGGGTCTTCTGCTCGCTCTATGCCCGTTGCTCTTGCCATCCTTCTTGCCGCTGCATCGACGAGTACGGCGGACCCGCCGCCAGTCAGTGCTCCCCAGGACACCGCTTCGCTGCACTGGCGGGGCACATTCGATAGCGGCAACCCCGCTTGTTCGAGCACAGAAATCGCCGTGTGGAATCCGCTTGCAAGACGCCTCTTTGTGTGTGGAGGGCCATCGGGCGTTCTTCGCCTCGACTGCACCGATGTCCGCGCCCCGAAAGTTGATCGCCGATATGCGGCAGATCGCATCACTTCGGTTGCCAGTCATGGCGAACTCATCGCGGTGTGTCACGGCGGACAAGAGCAAGGAGCAGTCGGCGAGGTGCTCCTGCTCGATCTTGATCTGAAACTTCTCGGTCGCGTGCCTGTCGGGTATGGACCCGACATGCTGTGCTTCACCCCCGATGGCTCGCGCCTGCTTGTTGCAAATGAAGGCGAGCCCGTTGCCGGGGGCAGCGACCCGCCTGGCAGCATTTCGGTCATCGATCTGTCGAACGGTGTGGCGAAAGCTCGCTGCACGGATGTGAAGTTTGACGGTGCGCGTTTCGAGGTTGATGCGCTCCGCACCCGAGGCATTGTGATGCCGCACAGCGACCGCAGCGCCGATCGGCAACTCGAACCTGAATACATCGCAGTCGAACCGTCGGGTTCACGCGCGTTTGTCACGCTGCAGGAGAACAATGCCATTGCTGTGATTGATCTGAACGCCCTTCGAGTCCTCGATGTGCTCCCTCTCGGTACGCAAATGTTCTCGAAGACCGGACTCGATCCAAGCGACAAGGACGGTGCCGCGAAGATCCAACCATGGCCGGTCGAGGGACTTCTCCAACCCGACTCCATCGGCTGCTTCTCCTCTGGCGAGAGCGTGTATCTCGTGACGGCGAATGAAGGCGAGTCGCTCACCGGGAATGCGGTCCGTGTGAAGGACCTTGTTCATCGCGTGGACCGCGCTCAACCCGCACTCGATTCAACTGCGTTTCCAAATGATCCGGCGGCTGGGCTACGCCATTCGCGTACCGTTCTGGCCAGCGACGGACTCGGAAGGCTTGAAGTTTGTCCGCTGCTTGGCGATGACGATGGCGACGGCGACTACGACCGCCTTGTTTGCTTCGGCGGCAGGTCTGTCACACTGTGGAAGGTGGGCGGCACTGACTCCGCGCCGACACTCTCACACGTGTGGGATTCGGGCAGCAGTATGGAACATGAAGTGTTGGCGCGCATGCCGAGTGCGTTCAATGCCGATAGTGAAGAGAGCCCATCAATGGACAAGCGCAGTGCGAAGCGTGGTCCGGAACCCGAGGGGCTCACGATTGTCGAACACGGCGGACGGCGACTGCTGTGTGTTGGACTTGAGCGCCCCGGTGGCGCGATGGTGTGGGACCTCTCAGATCCCGCCGCGCCCGCGCTTGCGGCCTACTGCAATCGCCGCGATCCAAGTGTGGGCGGCGCCGGCGCGGGCGACTTGGCGCCCGAGGGCTTGTGTGTGATCCCCGCGGCAAGCAGTCCGACTGGCGAGCCGCTGCTCGTCCTATGCAATGAGTTCAGCGGGACGGTCAGCTTTTTCGCGATCGAGTCGAAGCGCTGACGAGCAGCATCTCGGCGGACAGCCCAGGTCCGAACGCCAACGCAACGACGGGGCCCGATGCTCCGCTGCAAACCAGCCGCTCGAGAATGAAAAGCAGTGTGGCGCTGCTCATGTTGCCGAAATCACGGAGAACGCCTCGACTGGCATCACCCGCATCGGCGGGTAAACCAAGTGCAGCCACCACCGAGTCGATCACGCGCGGCCCACCGGGGTGAATCGCCCATCCAGCGACGGATGCGCGGCAAAGACCAGATGCCGCAAGGCGAGCATCGATCCATGACGGGAGCGCGCGCTCGATCAGTGCTGGCACCTCGGCGGACAACCCCATCATGAACCCGTTGTCGCCGACCTCCCAAGTCATCGCATGTTCCGATCCCTCAAGTACCAGTGAATGCGTGTCGATGATCTGTGTCGCTGCTCGCGCGGGCGAGTGCTGGTCCTCCGCAGAGGCAGCCACGACGACCGCCGCTGCACCATCGCCAAACAAGGTGTTCGCAATCCACTGATCGACTCGCTCGCCGTAGTGAAGATGCGCCGAGCAGACTTCGCCACAGCACACGAGCACGCGCGCAGTCGGATCTGCCCGCACCATGTCGCGTGCCACGGCGACAGCATTGATGGCGGCGTGGCAGCCCATGAATCCGATGTTCGTTCGGCGCACCGACGGGGCAAGATCAAGATCACGAATCAACCACTGATCCATTCCAGGTGCGGCGAATCCAGTGCATGATGCGGTCACGAGATGTGTGATCGACGCTGGATTCATCGCGCTCGCTCGCATCGCATCACGGCATGCCGCAAACGCCATCGGCCGAACCGTCGAAGCCCAGAGTCGCACGCGAGCTGCCGTGCCCACAGGGGCTGCGACCGCAGCGGAGGCATCCTGAGGCGCATAGAAGCCGGCGGGATGATTGTCCGTTGCGGCGGCGCACCACCGCTGCGCAATCCCGCTTCGATCTGCGAGTCGCTGCAGCAGGGCGCGGTCGACGCGCGGCGGCGCAATCGCCGTTGCAAGCGCCAGCCAGCGAGTGGTGTCCATCCGCTGCGGGGGATGCGCATGCCCGAATCCAAGAATGCTCGCACTCATCGCGCGGCGTCTCCAAGCAGCGCGTTGCTTCGCTGCACGCCCCATGCCCTGCCGACGCGCGCAGCGAACATCGGTGCGTGCTGCCCCACGCGCAGCGCGGCATCGAGAATGCGTGGCGCACGAACGAGCAGTGCCATCGATGCGCACCTCGCATGCGACCAGGCTGACATTCTTCGTGCAGTGCGTTCCCATGCATCCACGGATGCGCTTCCACCCAGCACGCTTTCCGCATGATTCGCCGCAGCGATACCGGATGCAAGCGCCCAGCCAATCCCCTCACCTGTGAAGGGCTCGACATAACCGTACGCATCGCCCGCAGCCATGATGCGCCCATCCGTTGCGGCCGCACGCCGCCGAGTCAGTCGAGGCGTGCCAGTCCATGCCGAGTGAATCACACGATCGCGGTCGCGGATCCGTCGGCCGAGCCATTGCATCGTCAGCGCCGCAGGACCTCCCGCTGCACGCACGACGGCAGGCTCTGCCGCGGCAGCCACATCAACGATGCCGTCGCCAAGCGCGACAGCGCCGATGTAACCACCTGCGCGAACGCACATGAGCAGCTCACCCGCTTGGATATCGATCGCTTCGTGTGCAAGCAGGGCACCAAAGCCGATCCGCGAGCGCGGCAGCGTTCTCCATCTCAACCGCTCAGATGAGCGCAGCGAGGATCCGCCGATCCCATCCGCGGCGACGATGAGTCGGGCGTTCAACTGCTGCGTCATTCCTCCGCGACGGAGTGTCACGATGCCTGATGGCTTCGCTTCGGCGACGACCCCCGTCATCACACTTGCGCCGGCCGCTGCGGCCACATGGAGCAGTTCCGAATCGAGGCGGTCGCGAGGGAGTGCGACACCACTGCGCTGCCACTTCGTGAGCATTCCGAGGCAGTCCACGTGCACGGTGTGCAGTTGCTCTCCATGCGCGGCGATCGCGGACACTCCAAGTGCGTTCAGTCGCTCCAGTGCCAGCGGCGAGAGACAGCAGCCGCAGACTTTCGGGCGAGGATGTTCGCTTCGGTCGACGATCAGCGTTCGAAGCCCGTGCCGTGCAGCTGTGATTGCTGCTGCAGCGCCCGCCGGCCCACCACCGATGACCACGAGATCCCACGAGGATGAACATTCGTTCACATCACGCGCGCGGATTGTCTGAAGCGGCGCCCTCACCGAGTCACCTCGGATGTCCGCCGCCACCACAGCACCCAGCGATACGGCCACGCCGCGCGCACGTTCGCTTCGCACAACCCTGCGCGTGCCGCAAGATTCCGCGCCTCATTCTGGGTGAACGCCCCACGCACACTCAAAGCGGCGTCGGTGTGGACCACCGCAGAGCGTGTCAGCACGCGCGACGCGATCTGTGCCAACAGAAGCCCTCCTTGCGAGCGATCGAGATCTGCAGCGCCGATGCCGATGGCGGCCGCGTCTGCCATACGGCGCAGCGCCGTCACAGCATCATCGTTGTCGAGATGATGAAGGAAGAGCGAGCACGTCACAAGATCCGCGCCGCGCGGCAAATGATCGCGAAGCACATCGACCTGCTCCACCGTGATGGGTATCTCTGCTCGGTGTGCGGCGCGGCGCGCAGTATCCAGCGCGATGGCGCTCCGATCGCAAAGCACCCAATCGATCGGTAGATCGAGCGACCGCGCGCGGCGCGCCATGGTGAGCGGTCCATCGCCTGATCCCGTCGCGACATCCATGATGCGAATGCGCTCGCCACGTGCAGCGAACGCATGCGCCGCCGCGGCAATCTGCGGCCAGAGAAGTCGCCAACTTCTGCTCCAGGCGTTCAGCCGCTGCAGGCCCCGCAGCGCCGCCTGATGCGCATCGGCCGCGATACCCGGATCGTCCATCCACTCATCCTGACGCCGCCGCTGCGCCAGCGAGCCGCAGGATGCGACTCTGCATTGAAATGGTGGATCAAGCTTTCGGCGCAACTCCACCGGGAATCTCCTTCGTCACAAATGCCTTTCATCGATCGCGCAGTTCGACACCTGCAGCAGTCACATCCTACGCGTTGTGGTGGCAGCAGACTCACAGAACTCTGATGCGATACCCTGCCTTCATGCAAAACACGATCGAATCTAAAAGCGTTGCCACTATCCGCGATGCGCACCAGTGGCTGCGCTGGATGACCAATCGAACGCTCACCGCCGCACGCACGCTCGATCAGTCAGAGCTGCACCGTGCATTCCCCATCGGAATCGGAAGCGTCTTCGAGACGATGGTGCATCTGTGTGGTGCGGAGTTCATCTGGGTACGGGTCGTCACCAACCGCGCCGACGGCATCACGATGCCGACCACCGTGCAGTGTCCAGATCTTGATGCGGTGGAACGCCTCTGGAAGGAGACGCGCCTCGAGTGGGATGCGTTCCTGCATGCGCTGACCCCCGAAGCGTGTGAGCGAATCGTGCAGCGGACACGCGATGGTCGCACCTACTCACAGCGCGTGTCCGATGCCTGCATGCAGGTTCCAACGCACGCGCTCTACCACAATGCGCAGATCAGCTTCATGTTCCGCAGCATGGGCAAGTCACTTCCCGACTCGAGTTGGATCGCCTGGGCACGGGAACACTGTTGCTCACCGATGCGTTGATAGCCCACGGAGCGCAGTGAACCCGCTGCTACACTCCTGCTCCCCTCACGGGGCGTAGCTCAGCTTGGCTAGAGCGCCTGCTTTGGGAGCAGGAAGTCGTCGGTTCAAATCCGGCCGCCCCGATTTGTTTTCCTGATGTCCGCAGCGTGTTGGGCTGCACACTCCTCACACGCCCATCGAGTGTGCAGGCGGACTGGAACACATCACGCTCAGTCGCCCACTAGACTCCCCCGCGCATGGGTGATACTGCCTCCTACTTGCCAGTCATCCTGATTATCGCGATGGCGATTGGCTTCGCCATCGTGAATGTCGTCGCGAGCATGTTGCTCGGACCGCGCGTCGAGGGCGCCGTCAAGGGCCTCGCCTACGAGTCCGGCATGGACGCCATTGGTACATCACGAAAGCGATTCAATGTCCGCTTCTACATCCTGGCAATGACATTCCTTGTCTTCGACGTCGAGATCATCTTCCTTTATCCGTGGGCCGTCACCTTCGCACAGTTGGAACCGCGCAGCGCTGAGGCGCTGCTGTTCCTCGGACGAATCGGATTTTTCGTCGGCACCAGCGTGATTGCGTACGTGTACGCATGGCGCAAGGGTGTCTTCCGCTGGGATTGAATGCGCGGCACCGTCCGCAGCTCGCCCAAATCAGCGCGTGGGGGCAAGACGGTAGCTACCGGCAACGCCCGCAGGCGCAATCTCAATCCAGTCGGCACTGCGCTTGCATTGCACTGATGCGTTGTCGGCAATCCGCGTGACGGTTGGGAGCGGCGCTTCAACAGGCCACGCGACGCGCAGCGGCTCTTGCCCAGATGCGCGGATGACTGCGAAAAGCAGTCGACGCTCCGCCCACATGAGATCAATCTCGGTTGCGCCGCGCGCGCGCAGCCCGCGCACGGAACCCCGCGTCCACTCCGGGGGAAGCGCGGGCAGCAGCGAGATCACATGGCCAAACCCGTTGTCCTGTGAAGTGGAGTCGCCCTCCACTTCACGGTGCGACTGGAGGAGCATTTCCGCGATCCCCGCCGCACCACCAAAGTTGCCGTCGATCTGAAATGGCGGATGATCATCCAAGAGATTGGGCAGCGTGCTGCGCGCGAAGAGTTGCTGCAGGTTCTCAAACGCACGCTGACCATCTTGGAGACGTGCAAAGAGGAGGATCAGCCACGCACGACTCCACCCAGTGTGACCGCCACCTTTGCGCAGGCGCTCATCGAGCGACTTTCGTGCCGCTGCAGCGAGATCTGGTTGATCCTGTGGCGTGATCTGCCGCCCAGGGTGCAAGGCAAACAGGTGGCTCATGTGCCGATGCCCCGGCTCCGCTTCCGGCCATGGCTCTGCCCACTCAAGCAGTCTGCCGTCTGCACCAATCTGCGGTGGACGCAGTCGCTTCAGCGTGTTCTGCGCTCGATTCACGAGTGGGTCATCGGATGCCAAGATCCCGAGCGCGCGCGCCTCATCCAGAAAGTTGCGCAGCACATCGAAGGCGATCATTTGATCCATCGTGTTGCCCATCGCCGTATCCGCCGCCGATCCATCGGGCAGGAGGAACGCATTCTCCGGCGAGGCGCTCGGACCGCCCACCAGATCGTGTCGATCCGGATCCTCACAGAGCCAATCGAGGTAGAACGCCGCACAGCCGCGCAACAATGGGAACGCTTGCTCACGCAGATAGCGACGATCGCGACCGAAGTCCCAGTGGTCATGAATGGTCTGCGCAATCCACCCACCGCCATGCGGCCACAGGGACCAGACCGTCGTCCGATGACTCGGAACCGTCCACGCCCACGCGTCCGTGCAGTGATGCGCCATCCAACCTGATGCGCCGTACATGCGACGCGCCGTCACAGCGCCATCGAGCGCGAGGCGCTCCACAAAGTCCGTGAGCGGTGCCACCGTCGAGGGCACATTCAAGACCTCTGCCGGCCAGTAGTTCATCTGCAGGTTGATGTTGAGGTGATAGTCCGCATTCCAGGGCGCATGCAGATGCTCGCTCCAGATTCCCTGCAGGTTGGCCGGCAACCCTCCCTCCACGCTCGAGGCCAGCAACAACATTCGCGCGTACTGCACATACAGCGCTGCCAGACCTGGATCGATGGCACCCTCTCCCACGCGGCGCAGGCGTTTGTCGGTCGGCATCTGCTCACACTCCACCACAGGCGGACCGATCTCGATCTCGAACTTGTTGAAATCACGCTTCCAGGCAAGTTCGTGATCAGCCTGCAGTTTGCTGAATGGCATTGCACTTGCTGCAACCGATGCCGCGATCAGCGAGTCCGGATCCGGGCGTGCAGGATCCGTTCCAGCTCGAAGCGACTGCATCGCCTCCGCTGCACCGGCACCGACAAATGGGAAGTCCGTCGCAGCAACCAGCGTGATCGTCAACGCGTTTGCCGCGCGGACTGCGATGCCATCACCGTCCAGGGCGATGGATCCTCCCTCCGCTTGAATGATCGCATCGGTGGCAAACCGAACACCATCTCCCGCATCGGCTTCGGTCGTTCCACGCAGTCGAATCCGCGCACGCCCACCTTCGACGGTTGCGGCTGTCGTCAGCAAACATCCATCACAGGACCGCTCCCGCCGCAGCGATACTCGAACAAAGAGACCACTCGGTTCCTCCGTCTGCTGCCGCACAATGAGCGCGGGTGCCGCTCGCGAGGCGAACACAGTGCGCGTGCATCGGAATCCGCGGTCCACCCAACTGGTCACGGCGGTACACGTGGCCATATCAAGACCACGCCGATACTCGCTCGCATCCGTCGAAAGCGGCGATTCAATCAGCAGATCACCGAGCGTCTGATAGGAGTCTTCGATTGCATCGCACAGAAGTTCGCGCGCCGCGGCAGTCTGTCCCTCCTTGTAACGACCTTCAAAGAGCATGCGGCGAATCGCGACAAGGGACGACGCAGAATCGGGCACTGGTCTGCTTCCACGGCGCCCTTGCCACACGGAACACTCGTTCAACTGAAGGCGCTCGCGAACCACGCCACCGAACACCATGGCACCGATTCGTCCATTGCCCACCGGGAGTGCTTCGGTCCATCGAGTCGCAGGCTGTTCGTACCAAAGCACCAGACCGCCCGGCGCCGGATCCACAGATGGTGCGATCGTGCAGCGAACAGGCGCAGGAGTGTCTGCGACAACATCCGTTGGGGGCTCCGCCGACGACGATTCAGCCAATCTGGCGACGCCAAGCAGAGCCCACAGAAGCGCTCGGTGCGTTGCCAACCGCAGCACGGCGGTGCGCCTCTGCATCTTCGTCACTCGGACTTCGCCGCCCGAAGCGTCACCTGAACATCCATGGTGGCATCGCCGCGCTTCAGCGTGATCTTGACCTCATCGCCGGGTTTGTGTTCGCGAAGCCGTTCCATCATCTCCGCAGGACCAGCCAGTTGCGTGCCGTTCCAACCGACCAACACATCACCCTCCTGGATTCCCGCATCGGCCGCAGCGGTATCCGCGCTGACACCATCCACGCGCACACCTTCGCCGCCCGCATCGCCGTACCCAGGCATCACGCCCAAACGCACGCGTGCGCCTGATCGGCGCCCGCCCGTGGCAACATTGTCGGTCGACTGAAACTCGAGCTTCTCGTTTCGCGACGCAAGCCCCAGCGCGAGTGACTCAGTCAGTGCAACCACGCGCGCCGCGCCGCGCGGATTCACGGTGTAGCCACGATCCGATGGCTTGTGATAGTCGTCGTGTGTCCCAGTGAAGAGGAAGAGCACCGGAATACCCGCGCGGTAAAAGCTCGCGTGATCACTTGGACCGCGTCCCGATGGATCGGCACGAATCGTCAATCCACTTTCCACGAAGACCGGATTGAGAAATGCCATGAAGTCCTTCGCACTCCCCGTCCCACCGACTGCCAACTCATCACCGCGCATGCGGCCGACCATGTCCAGGTTGATCATGGCCTGCACCTGCTCGTTGCGCAAAGTTGGATTGCGGGTCCAGTGCGCACTGCCATCAAGCCCGACCTCCTCCGCACTGAACGCCATGAAGAGCACCGATCGGAGATCCGCAGGTGCGTCCTCGCTGCGGTAACGATCCGCAAGCGCCTTGGCGGCGCAGAGCATCGCGGCCGTCCCCGAAGCGTTGTCATCAGCGCCGGGATGCAACTTCCCACGATTGGATGGATCGGCACCGTAGTCACCGAAACCGACATGGTCATAGTGCGCACCAATGATCACCCACTGCTCCGCGAGTGCGCCCTTCCCTCGCAGCACACCGCCAATGTTGTCCGTGTGGATCACTCCGTCGCTCATCTGCGTATCGATGGTCAGCGTCACATCATCACGCAGCATCATCGGCTTGAGCGAGCCCTCATCGCACAATTTGCGCAGCTCGAGGAGCGAACGTCCCTGCGGATCCGCGGCCTGCACAATCTGCTCGGCCTCTTCGGTCGAAATCTGAATCACAGGCACATCAAGACGCGCACCAAAGCGGCTCGACTCGCTGTTCTCCAGCTGGCGGCGTCCATCCCGCGCACCTGGTGGATTGACCATCACGATGGCTGCCGGCTTGCGTCCGATCAGCGACTCCATCTTGGGTGCGACCGCGGCATATGGGCTAAAGCGACGATCCGCCCAGCGACTCCGACCATCCTCGTCGAGCGGCTCGTAGCGGAAGAAAAGAACGATTCTGCCCGTGAAATCCTCCATCTGCTCGCCGAAGGACGAGTATCCATCGCGCCCCTCGTCGATGGCATAGCCCGCGAACGCAAGTGGCGCAGTGATCTTTCCAGATCCGCTGTTGCCGAGTGCCGCAAAATCTGATCGCACTTTCAATTCTTGTGCAGGCTTCTCGTTGGCGCTCCAGGAAGCGGAAGCGGAGAGCACCTTCGCTCCGCCACCCGCGACATCGAACGGTTGACGCCAATGTGTCCACTCTGGGTGTGGCGATGGTGAAGTCGGTGGCTGGATTGCGCCTTCACTCGATGCGGCAACAATCGTCGGATCGAGCCCCTTCGTGTCCGTTGGTGGCGGGAATGCAGGTTCAAGACCCGACTGCTTGAAATAGAACTCGATGTACTCGCCGGCGATGATGCTGCCACGTGATGCTGGCAAGCGTCCTTCAAAGAAGGGGTTCGAGAGCGTCAGAACATGCTGGTACCACTCGGTCGCGACGGGACCGAGTTCCTCGAATACTTTTCGCACATCGATCTGTGATCCATCGTCCTTGGGTTGATACGAGTAGGGATCGACCCGCCCTTCGACAACTTTGCCCTGATTGAGGGCCGCGACTGGAGGTACGGCGGGAGCAGGGGCCGTCGCCGTGGGAGTTGATGGAGTCGTCGCGGTCGGAGCATCCGTGGGCGGGACTTTCGACTGCGCGCAGGCGATGACCAGGAGTGAAAGAGAAACGCCCGCCGCAAAGGCGAGCCTCGTCGACGGGAGGCGAGTCAGCATCGCGCCAAGAGTAGTCCGTCCGAGTTCCGTTCAAGAGGCGTTTGTTGGAAGAAGGTGCGTCCTATACTTCAGAGCCATGTCTATGTTGCAGAAGCCGCAAACAAACATCCCCGCCGCAACGCCAGTCGAGGCCCTCGCCCCCACCGACACGTTCATCCGTCGCCACATCGGTCCATCCGATGGGGATGTCCTGGCCATGCTTGCGGAAATTGGTGTCCCATCGATGGATGCGCTCATCACATCGGCCGTTCCAGAGTCGATTCGCCTCCCGGCACCGCTGCGTGTGGAGGACACATCGAACGAGCACGGCTACTCCACCCGCGGCGAATCAGAAACGCTTGCGTCACTGCGACGCATCGCTGCACGCAACGTGCTCCATCGGTCATATATCGGCATGGGCTATGTGGACACGCTCGTACCTGGAGTGATTCAGCGAAACATTCTTGAAAACCCCGCGTGGTACACCGCATACACGCCTTATCAGGCCGAGGTGGCACAGGGACGCCTTGAGGCGCTGCTGAACTTTCAGACGATGATCAGCGATCTCACGGGACTGCCCGTCGCCGGATCCTCGCTGCTCGATGAGGGCACCGCCGCAGCCGAAGCGATGCACATGTGCGTCTCGGCGGCAGACAACGCCCGACTGGCCTTTTTCGTCGCGGAGGATTGTCATCCGCAAACGCTCGCAGTCATCGAAACTCGCGCCAAGTGGCTTGGTGTGCGGATCGAGGTTGGAAACCCATCGACCTTCACGCCGACCAAGGATTTCTGCGGCGCGCTCGTGCAGTACCCGACCACGGATGGGCGCATCGAGTGTTACCGCGACTTTGCCAAGCGGATGCATGATGTCGGAGCGCTCCTTGTGGCTGCGTGCGATCCGCTTGCGCTCACCATGCTCGCCCCCCCCGCTTCGTGGGGTGCAGACATTGCCGTGGGCAGCGCCCAGCGATTTGGCGTACCCATGGGCTTTGGCGGCCCCCATGCCGCCTTCATTGCCACGGTTGAAGCGCATGTCAGGAAGTTGCCAGGGCGCATCATCGGCGTTTCGCGCGATGCGCACGGCAACCGCGCCCTGCGCATGGCGATCCAGACTCGCGAGCAGCACATCAAGCGCGATCGCGCCACGAGCAATATCTGCACCGCGCAAGTCCTGCTGGCGGTGATGGCAGGCATGTACGGCGTGTATCACGGACCCGATGGACTCCGCCGTATTGCAGAGCGAGTGCACGCACTGACGGCCGGGCTCGCACGAGGCCTTGCCGCACTCGGTCATGATGTGGGGAACGGCGCATTCTTCGACACGCTGCGCGTTCGGCTCGGCGCTGGGCAAACCGCATCCAACGTGCATGAGGCGGCGGCAACTGCGGGAATCAACCTACGCCATTACGCCGATGGCTCCATCGGTATCACCCTCGACGAAGCCACTTCTCAGGCGGATGTGAACGGCCTCCTTCGCCTGTTCGCGGGAGCACAGACCAAGAGCGTTCCGATGGTGACAGCGGGCGCATCTTGCATCCCGCCCGTCTTCCTGCGGTCGACGGCGTTCATGACAAATCCCGTGTTCCACTCCTACCACGGCGAACATGAGCTGCTGCGGTACATCCACCGCCTCGTTGCAAAGGATCTGAGTCTCGTGCATTCGATGATCACACTCGGGTCATGCACGATGAAGTTGAACGCCACCAGCGAAATGGTGCCCGTCACATGGCCAGAGTTCGGGCAGCTGCATCCGTTTGCGCCGGCCGAGCAGTGGCGTGGCTACGCAGAACTCTTTCGCTCGCTTGAATCATGGCTCTGCGAAATCACTGGCTACGCGGCAATCAGCCTGCAACCCAACGCGGGGTCGCAGGGCGAGTACGCCGGACTGCTTGTGATACGCGCCTACCACGAACACCGAGGAGAGGCGCATCGCGATGTCTGTCTCATCCCTGTCTCCGCACATGGAACAAATCCTGCGTCTGCCGTTGTGGCAGGCATGAAGGTCGTGCCGGTGGGATGTGATGCGGACGGCAACATCGATGTGCAAGATCTGGAGGCCAAGGCAACCGCGCACGCTGGGGCACTCGCAGCCTGCATGATCACCTACCCATCCACACACGGCGTGTTCGAGGAGGGCATCCGAAAGGTCTGCGACATCGTGCACAAGCATGGTGGACAGGTCTATATGGATGGTGCAAACATGAATGCACAGGTCGGGCTCACGAGCCCTGGCCACATCGGTGCAGATGTTTGCCATCTGAATCTGCACAAGACATTCTGCATTCCTCATGGCGGCGGCGGACCTGGCATGGGTCCGATCGGCGTTGCCGAGCACCTGCGCGACTTCCTGCCCAGTCACCCGGTCTTACGTCCCGACTCAGCAGGTCGCCATGCGATCGGACCGATCTCTGCTGCGCCCTACGGCAGTGCTTCGATTCTCGTCATTTCATGGATGTACATCGCAATGATGGGTGCACGCGGACTGCGCCGCGCCACGGAAGTGGCGATCCTGAATGCCAACTACATGGCGGCGCGACTCGCGCCGCACTACACGATCCTCTACACGAATGCGCACGGTCGATGTGCGCATGAATTCATTGTGGACTGCAGGCCATTCGAGAAGACGGCCGGTGTCCGCATTGATGATGTGGCCAAGCGCTTGATGGACTATGGCTTCCATGCACCCACCATGAGTTGGCCCGTGCCTGGAACGCTGATGATCGAACCCACCGAGTCCGAATCACGCGCTGAACTCGATCGATTCTGCGATGCGCTGATCGCCATTCGTGCCGAGATCAAGGCGATCGAGGAAGGTCGATCGGACCGCAACGACAATCCGCTCCGAAATGCACCTCATACGGCTGCGGCGGTAAGCACCGATGCGTGGACACACGGCTACTCGCGCGAGCAGGCGGCCTACCCCGCTCCGTGGCTGCGCGAGTCGAAATTCTGGCCTTCGGTCGGTCGCGTCGACAATCCTTATGGTGATCGCAATCTTGTCTGCACCTGCGACGGGATGGATGCTCACCGCTAAAGGCGATCAGAACGCGAATACCAGCTGCAGGTCGAAGACATATTGTCCCTGCTTGTTGGGTTGACCAGTCGGTGGCGGTCCGGACTCGTCGGTGTAGCTGACCTGCGTCTTGACGGTCAGCGTGCGATCGATGCGCCACCCCAAACACGCATCGATACGCCACACATCGTTGTCCCACGAGTCATTGCTTCCTGGTTTGTCGCCATACAGCTGCTGATTCCAGCGCCCCGCGAGCCACCACTGGGTATCGAAACGCCAGCGAGTTTCCATGAAGTAACTCACGACACCGACCGTTCCAGCCTGTGCGAGTGGGCTCGACCGGATATCGAAACTTGACCAGTTCGCCTCACCCCACAACTCGAGGTCGCCGTGCGCCCAGGAAACATCCACGCCGACATTGTTCTGAAGATAGTTCTGCCATCCGGGGAACGAGTTTGGAACAACATAGGAACCCGTGCTTCCACTGGCGCCGATGTTCCACTCGGTGGTCGGGCGCCAACCAAGTCGGCCCGTATAAGTCAACGCGCTGCCATTGAGTGGGTTCTCCCACAGCTGCCAATACGGCACGGCGGAACTGAGCGCATCATTCTTGAATTCGAACGCCCAGTCGAAACGGTCCATCGTTCCGTTGAACTGGCCACCACTGGTGTAACTCGGCCCCCAGATGATCGGAAGCCATGTGCTTCGATTCGCCGTCGCCGTCTTGGGCGTGATGCGCGCAGTATCGCCACGGATTCCCATGAACCACTCATATGCAAGCGGTGCGTTCACCAGCGGGTTCTGCCAACTGAAGTGTCGATTCACCCACTGGCCGTAACTGGTCGGAATGGCACCGAACTTGCCCTGCAGTACGCCACCAAACGGACTGATCTTCGCGTAGTACACGTCCGGGCGAATCTGAATAGAGCCATCGGTCGGATCGAACCCACGGTCTACATCGCCAAGCGCAAAGATGGAGAGCCACTCTTGCACCTGAAGTGTGCCCAGCATGCTCAGCCGCGGCGAATTGAGATAGTTCTGCCCCGTCACCATGATGCCGGGTGGTGGCTGCGAGATCACCCAGTTGTCGACCGTCGCGTAGAAGTCGAAGTCAAGCGATACATCGCCCTTCTCGTTCTGGAAGAAGGTGAAGTCACGTATCTGATCGACGACATCGTCGAGCGGATCGCCGGCGCGCACGGCAGCCGGTGCAATCCACCCTGCACATGCGCACAGCAAGGCCAGGAGGCATGTGTCGCGCTTGCCACCGCTCATGTGCTGTCTTTCGCCATTGGAAGTGCTGGCAGATCACCGAGCGACATCAACTCGAATGCCCGAATGGGCTCCGAGAATCCCTTCGCATCAAGTGGCGGCAGTTCCTGCACCGATGCTGACTCGATTCGGTCCATCACGCCCGCATCAATGTAAACAGACATGGCCGGCGCCTTGGAACAGAGGCGTGCGGCCAGATTGACGCGCGCACCAAGCACCGTGTAATCGAGCCGCTGCGTGCTGCCCATGCAGCCTGCCACCACGGTGCCGAACGCGCAGCCGATCCCGATGCGAATCGGTCGTGTGGAGCCCTCGTTCGCCTTCGCGCGCGCGTGCACCATCGCGAGCGCGCAGTGCGCCAAGCGCTGCGCATCATCCTTCGCACTCTTGGGTGCGCCAAATGTGACCATGATGAGGTCGCCCACAAACTTGTCCACCACTCCTCCGTGGTCATAGGCGACCGTTGTGAGCAGCGTCATGTGCTCGTTCAGCATCGTGATGACCTGCGCTGGCTCCATGTGCTCCGTGAGCGATGTGAAGCCACGGATGTCGCAGAAGAGCACGCCCACATCCTTGCTGCTGCCACCGAGGTCCAGCTTCCCTGCAAGCAGCTCCTCGGCCACCTCCGGATCCGTGACGACGTCAAGTACACGGCGGTACTGATCGCGCAGAGCAAGCCCGGCCCCCATCTCATTGAATCGAGTCGCGAGCTGCCCGAGTTCTCCCTGATCGCGCACGGGTACACGCACGGTGTAGTCACCCTTTTCAATGGCACGCGCTGCGTTGCTCATGTCTGCAACGGGTCGTGAAAGAGTCCGCGCAATCCACGCGGCGATGCCAAGCCCCGCACCAAGCGCGAAAGCACCCGCAAGCAGCAGCCGAACCATCAGTGACTGCACCGCCCGAGTCGTGCCTGCGAGACTTGCTATCGCGACATACTGCGCGAGCGGCTTCTCCGCGATGGTCTGCGTGTAAGCAATCATGGGCTCACCAGCCACGAAAAACTCGATGTCGGTGCTCCCACCCGCAGTACTCATCCCCCTCAAGGCGTTTGCCGCTGCTGTGCGCATGGCATCTGGCATCTCAGCACCGAACACGTCATCGCCAACTCGGAGCCCTACGCGGAGGACTGACTTGTCGCCCAACTCAAGCGGCTTCGGTGCGGCGAATGGCACACACAGCGCGAGAAAGCCAAGCCGCTCATCGACGCCGATATCCACCACAGGTGCAACGACCGCTTCAGTGACTCGACCTTGGACTGCGAGATAAAGCAGTGCCGTTGTATCGGCGCCACGAATGAGCGGACCAAGTGCTGCCGCAATCGATCGAGTCGCATCTTCGGCACCCTGCCGAAGTGCGACAACACCACCATCCAGATCAAGAAATACGAACGTGGATCCACTGCCGCCCGTTTTCAGCGCGACACGGAGTTCATCCTCTGCTGTCTTCGCGACCACCACACCATCCGTCGAACCCATCGCAGCGACGATGCGGGGCGAGCGCGCAAGACGCTCCACTTCGTCCCGCACGGCAGCCACTCGCAAGCGCTGCGCGGACATTGCACCGTCGACCTGCGCGGCAAGCGTGTTTTCCAGCGCCATCACGTAGGACGCACGTGCGGCAGGTCCACCCAACGCCGCCGCAACAACCAGAACGACCACCACCACAAGGGTGATCGCGAGAGAGAGCTTCGCTGCAAAGGTCACTTGCTCGGCGATCCTTCGGTGGATGACCAGTCCACTTCGAGGACCTGCCCCTCCTGCACTTCCACTTCCTTCTCAATCAGTTTGCGGCGCGGACCAACCCAGATGCGGACCGCGTGCTTGCCCGGTGTGATCCCCGCGATCTCGAAATTGCCGGCTGCATCGCTCCGCGCAAACCACGGCGTGTCAGCAACGATGATGTGTCCGCGCATGTGATCATGCACATCACAGAACAAGTCGACCACACCAGGAGTCGCAAAGACTTTGGCCGCGGGCTCCTCGCCCTTCACAAAGCGACCGACATCGAACTTTTGATTTTCCGACAGGCTGAAGACGCTGTGGTAGTTGTCATCGTCATTGGGAAACAACACGCGTGTGCCGCACTGGATCACCGTGACCTCGGGTCGAAACTGATAGCCAGACTGAGTGATTTTCTCAACAGGCACGGTGCTGCCATCAATGGGCGCGAATCCCGACCCGATCCACACAACACTCATCGATGCGTCTGGCGCCTCCACCTTTATCGCCGGCTGCGCACCATATTCCTTCACCTGAGGTCGCTTGCGTGGAACGATCGGCAACTTGCCACGGATCGTCGCGCCCGACTTCACGGTTGGCGCGGGCTGTGCTGGCGCGGGCTGTGCTGGCGCGGGCTGTGCTGGCGCGGGCTGTGCTGGCGCGGTGCTGCCCTGCGGTTGGGCAGCAGCAGCTCCGATGCACAGCAGCGTCAGAATCGCGAGCGTCTGCGTGAATCTTCGCGGCACATAGTGATTCAGCGCACCAGACATGCGGCTCAGACTACCGAGTGCCTATCAGCCATATGACACCGAGGGTGAGTTGCACGATGAACGATCCGCCGCCGACAATCATCGCGACCCAGGCGTGGGCCGCACCGCGAATCGCCGGCTGCTTTGCACGCCGAACCAGACCGATGATGCCAAGCACGAGTGCGATCGGGCCCGTGACCAATCCCACAACGGGAATCAAACTCGCGATGCCAAAGTAGTAGCCGACCAGCGCCGGGAGATTCTTGTACGGGATGATTCCCCCTGTCGCATCGCCCGTGGCGATCGGCACACTGCTCTGCATCGAAGGCTCACCGAACTGCGGCGGCGTCAGAGGTACATGCACTCCAGGGATGCGATCGAGCGCAATCCATTCTCGCTGCCCTGGATACCAAGCCAAGGTGCCAAGCGCGGGCAGTTCCCCTGTGCGCAGTTTGGCGTTCACTTGGGCAATGTCGAACGATCCAAGTTGCCGCCCATCAAGTGCGAGGTAGATGCGCGAATGTGCCGCGCCCTGCACGGTGGCAGCGTTCGTTGGAAGCGGTGGAGGATCGAATGGTCCGGACATCGAGGCGCTCTGGAGTTGGAGATTATGTTCCCGCCGGGCCCCCTCGGTTCAACCACCAAAAGGTGCCGTTCAGAACTGACGCGAATGACACCCACGCGAAGTACGGCAACAGAAGCAGTGCACTTCCCAGCGAGACACGCCAGCAAAGCACAATGGTGACACCGAGTGCTGCCCACAACAGCACAATGTCCACGAATGCCCACCCGATGGCTTGCCGGGAGAAAAAGATCCATGGCCAAATCAAGTTGAGCGCCAACTGAAGCGCGAACAAGATGATCGCCCACCGTCCACGGGACCATCCGGCATCGTGGATCAGTCGAACCGCAGCGATGGCGATCATGATGTAGAGGATCGTCCAGACTGGCCCGAAGACCCACCCAGGGGGATTCCACGAGGGCTTCACCAACGTGTCGAACCATGCGCCGGGTGTCATGGCATGATCCAGGCGCTGAAGAGGCTTGCGAGCCCAAGGAACACCAAGAAACTGACGCTATCGGTCACCATCGTGAGAAAGATCGTCGATGCCGTGGCTGGGTCAAACCCAAGCCGTCGAACGATGATCGGCATCGTGCTGCCGGTGGTACAGCCGATCATGAGAGTCACACTCATGCTGGCTGCGATCACCGCGCCAAGATGCCACGAAGACCCCGTGGCCACTCGGATCGTTGCGACCAAACCGCCCACAAGCAGTCCGCAGAACATGCCATTGATCAGACCCGCGGTCAGTTCACGTCTGACATGCGTGAACGCCCTCCCACTGGAGAGCTCGTCCAGCACAATGCCACGAAGTGTGACGGCGAGCGATTGCTGTCCCGCGTTTCCCGACTGATTGGCGATGATCGGCATCAGAACCGCGAGCAGAGCGATCTCCGCAATCATCCCCTCGAATTGGAACACCACAATGGCCGCGATCGCGCTCGTAAAAAGGTTGACAATCAACCATGGGAAACGCCCTCGCAGCTTCTGGCGGACCGTGGAGTACACGCCCTCCTCCTTGCCCGCACCCACCATGCGCTGCGCATCTTCGGTGCCCTCTGCACGAATGATGTCGATCACATCATCCACTGTCACGATGCCCAAGAGCCGCTTGGAGGCGTCCACGACGGGCAACTCGAGATAGTCGTAACGCTCGAACTCGCGCGCAACCAGTTCACGGTCCATTTCTGGCTGCACTGCATCCACCCGACGCTCGCAGATTTCACCGATTCGCTCGTGACTCCGCGAGACCAAGAGTCGTTGCAGACCGATTGTGCCGAGCAGTCTGCCCTTCCGGTCCGTCACGAAAGCCTGCTGCGCACTTTCGACAGGCTCCCCGCGGCGGATGTGTTCGATCGCTTCACTCACCGTCTCCTGCTCGCGTACCGAGAGGTACTGCGTCGTCATCATGCCGCCCGCACTCTCCTTCGGGTAGACCATCAACTCGCGGATGCGAGACGCTGTATCTGGGCCCATCAGAGACAGCAGGCGATCGCGGTCCGCCTTGGGCATCGCCTGCAAGAGATCGGTCGCATCATCCGGCGCCATCTCCGCCAACACGCGCCCTGCATAGCCAGGGTCATCATCGATGAGATCCTCAAGCACGCTGACCGCAAGCGGCGTCACCATGTGGCTCAGCGCATCAGCCGCGGCATCGACATCCATCTCGCTGACAACATCGGATGCTTCATCCTCTGGCAGCGTTTCAAGAGTGTCCGCAGCATCCGCTGCTTCCTGTGCTTCCACCGCCTCGGCGATTTGCTCCGCCGACGCATCGGATTCAATCAGATCATCGACTCGCACATCCTCTGCACTCTCGATGGTCGGATCAACGATGCCGTGACTGTCAGGCTTCTCCTCGGGTGCCATGATCAATGCCCCTCGAACGCATCGACGCGGTCCCACTGCCAAATCACACGATTTTCATGCTCGAACCCAAGCACGCTGATCGATCCTGCTTTCAATCCAAAACTCCGCCCACGCGTCGGCACCAGCTCAAGCCACACGGCTGCGAGCATGCGCGTGAAGTGACCATGCGAAAACAGCAGCACATTCCCGGGCGTTGCAAGGCAGCGTTTGATCACGCGTTCAGCACGAGCAGCAACCGCATCAATGCTCTCGCCCCCGGGGCAGCCCACACGCCAGAGGTCCCATCCGGGACTCCGCGCGGCGATCTCTGCTGAAGTCAGCCCTTCGTAGTCGCCGTAATCCCACTCGGCGAGCCCCTCTTCCACCTCGACCGTTGCGCCGAACCCGGCATGGCGCGCCGTTTCAAGCGCACGGCTGCGCGGACTCGACAGCACCAAGTCGAAACGCTCGGCAGCCAAAGCGGGGCCAAGTTCGTTCGCTCTTGCAACACCCGCCGCTGTCAATGCGATATCGCTCCGACCCGTGTGGCGCCCGTTGACACTCCACTCGGTCTCTGCATGTCGTACCAACCAAATCTGTTTCGCTCGGGAGGGCATGGCTTCTCTGTGCACATTACCCTGCGCACCACGCGAGCGTTTCGCGCATGGGACCTCATGACGACGGATCAACGACCACAGGTCATCTCGCAGCGCTCGGGTCGTCTGCTGACGCTCACGCTGAACGACCCCCATCGCCGAAACGCCCTCGGGACGGCGCTCTTCGATCAGCTTGAAGCCGCGCTTGACACGGTGACTCCAAGGGTCACCGACGACGCACCCTCCGTCATCGTTCTCGGCGCCCATGGCAGCGCATTTTGTGCCGGATTCGATCTCGAAGCATGTGTGCAGGATCCTGATCTGCTGCCAATCTTTGTCGAGCGGCTCGGACAACTCACCACGCGGATCCGTGCACTGCCAGCGGTCGTCATCGCACAGGTGCAGGGAGCCGCGCTCGCGGGCGGGTGTGCGCTCGCAATGTCCTGCGACATCGTGCATGCGGCAGCAGACGCCACCTTCGGCTATCCCGTTCATCGCATCGGAGTTTCGCCCGCGGTGAATATTCCCATGCTGCTTGCTACGGCGGGCCTCGGCGGGGCTCGACGCATTGCGCTCTCGGGGGAGATCATCCAGGCATCGCAAGCCAAATCGCTTGGCATGGTGCAGGACGTGCATGCCGATGAACACACGCTTCGCAGCGCTGTCGCGACATTGGCCGAGTCCCTCTGTGTGAAGAATCCACACGCCTTGCGGACCACGAAGGATTGGCTCAATCGGGTGGACGGCACGGACCCGACTGGTTCGCTCGGATCGGCCGCGGGCCGCGCGGCGCAAGCAACGATCGATGTGTGCCGCACCACCGAAGCGCGCAACATGCTGGAGTCATTCTGGAGCCAACGACGTTCGCGCCCATGATCTGCCGCACCTCGCCACAGACGCCAGCTTCGATCGCTGCACTACCCTTCACCGCACCATGAACGAGCGCGCTTCCCTCACCATCGCGGACGGCTGCGCCACGATTGTGCTGCGCCGAGGCGAGTCTCGGAATGCGCTCGACTGCGACACCATCCATGCGCTGCGCGCGTGCATCGATGCGGCGACGACCCAGTGCAACCACACACCAGGCAACATTCGATCGCTTGTGCTTGCTGGTGAAGGCAAGAGTTTCTGCGCAGGAATGGATCTGAAAGGCGTTCTGCATGATGCTGTTCGCATGGGCGACATGCTGCGCGGACTTTCGTTGGCACTCCTTGCACTGCGACGACTGCCAGTGCCAACGATCGCACGCGTGCAAGGCGCGGCGATCGGCGGTGGCTGCGGCCTTGCGGTGGTCTGCGATTTCGCAATCACGCACCCCGAAGCGAAGCTCGGTTACCCGGAGGTCGACCTCGGGGTTTGCCCTGCCGTTGTTGCGCCTTGGCTTGTGCGCCGCATTGGTGCAGGGCCCGCACGCGCGATGCTGCTTGCAGGTGGAACGATGGGCGGTGAAGAGGCCGCTGCGCGCGGACTCGTGACACGTTGCGTTCCCGCCGCGGATCTTGATGCTGAAGTTGCCGCACTTGCGAAGCGGCTTGCGACCGGTGGCGCGGAGGCGCTCGCGTGCACCAAGCGCATGCTGAATGAACTCGACGGCTCGCTCGATGAGAAGATCGCAGCAGATGCGGCAGAACTCTCCGCACGCGTCATCGCGGGGCCCGAAGCACAGGCCTCACTCGCGCGTCTCTACGCGCCAAAGCCGAAGGAAAGCGCTGCAACGAATCCTGCACGCTGACGACTCACCAACACATCCCGAGATACCCCCCGATGCTCCCCATTGAAACAACCAACGACGGCATCGCCATCGTCACCCTGACACCAAACCCCACCAAACCGCGTGGCGGCGTCGTGGTGCTCGACAGTTGGCTCATCGCACAGATGTCGGAAACGCTTGATGCAGTCGCTGCGTCGGCACCACGAGGATTGATCCTGCGCTCATCGAGCGAGCGCGTCTTCATTGCGGGCGCTGACCTTGCGGAGATTGATGCACTTGATGATGCGGCACTCGACGTCTACCTGCAGGCGGGCACGGCAGCGTTCACCAAGTTGCACTCCACACGCTGCCCGTCGATCGCCATTGTTCAGAAGACCGCACTCGGCGGTGGCCTCGAAGTCGCCATGCACTGCGATGGCATACTCGGCGTCTTGCCAAGTGCCACCGAGAAACCGTGGCGCATCGGACTTCCCGAGGCGAGTCTTGGTATTTGCCCAGGGTGGGGCGGAACGCAGATGCTGCCTGCACGCATGGATCCCGCCACGGCGATTGCCGTCACGGCAAGTGGCACAACATCTTTGATCGGCGAAGCAGCGCATGGACTTTTGGATGGAACCGTGAACACCCTCGCCGATGCGCTGCCCGCCGCCTGCGCGTGGCTCGCCGCACATCCGCGAACGCAACCCCTCGCACATCCGCGCTCCATCACACCGGCAGATGCCCCACGTATCCGTGCGGCGCTCGCGCAGGCGCGAGCATCGGTTCCCGCATCCGACGCTGCGAACGCCGTGTTCGACTGCATCGAAGCGGGCTGTGCTTCAGGCTGGAAAGCGGCCCTTGCGCTCGAACGCGCAAAACTTATCGCCCTTCGCCATACACCCTTTGCTCGAGGAAAGCTCGAGCAGTTCCTGCGCGGCTGAGCAATCGAATCGCGGGCAGTGCGTCCATCACGCGAGTGAGCCGCCTAGCCCGATCCCCCAATCCGTGATTCCGCTATTGGAGCCCATATTTGGGCTATCGTTAGATGTCCGCACCGATAGCCCCACCTTCACGCACCTCTTCGATCAAACCCATGACCACTCATCAAGGACCATCGTCACTTTCGAGCGACCTCAAGAACATCTCGGAGAAAGACCGCAAGCAAATCGAAGCGGCGCAGGAAATGCTTGGCCCGGATCCCGAGACGATGGGCCTCGTGAAGAACTATTTCTGGGGCAACTTCCGCGAAGATGTGGTGCTGCCTTACCCAACTCTTGCACACGAAGAGACGGAGCGCTGCAACGAACTGCTTCGCAGACTCGACCAGTACTTGCGCACCGAGCATCCGACCCATCTGATCGATCAGGAACAGCACATTCCTGAATGGGTCGTGCAGAAGTTGTTTGATCTGGGGGTGCTCGGCATGACGATCAGCCGTGATTTCGGTGGCGGCGGCTTTGGCATCACCAGTTACAACCGAGCACTCGAGCGCATCGGTCGTACATGCGGATCAACGGCAGTGCTCGTATCCGCGCACCAGTCCATTGGATGCAAGGCGCTCATGCTCTTCGGCACACCCGATCAGAAGCAGCGGTTCCTGCCGCGTCTGGCGAAGGACACGCTCAGCGCGTTCTGCCTGAGTGAGCCGAACGTCGGCTGCGATGCGGGCGGACAGGAAACGCGCTGTGAAGTCAGTGAAGATGGCCAGTACTTCGTGCTCAACGGCGAAAAGAAATGGGCAACATCGGGCGCACTCAGCGGACTCTTCACAGTCATGGCGAAACAGCGCGTCACAGACCCAAAGACCGGCAAGACAAAGGAATCGGTCACGGCGCTGATCTGCACGCCAGACATGGAGGGAATCGACATCTTCAGCCGCAATCGCTCCAAGTGCGGCATTCGGGGCACCTGGCAAGCACGCGTGAAATTCACGAACGTACGGGTGCCGCGTGCAAATCTTCTGCACAAGGAGGGGCGTGGACTGAATGTTGCACTCACCTGTCTGAACTATGGACGCTGCACGCTCTCCGCCGGCATGCTCGGAGGCGCGCGATTTGCCTTCGAGCAAGCAACGAAGTGGGCGAAGTACCGCCATCAGTTCGATCGTTCGCTCGGTGAATTCGATCTCGTGAAGGAAAGGCTCGCGCGCTGCGCGGCCTATGTCTACGCGATGGATGCGATGCTCTACATGACCACGGGCTTCCTCGATCGTGGGGACAGCGACATCATGCTGGAGACGGCGATGTGCAAGGTGTTCTGCAGCGAGTACGGCTACCAGACCGTGAACGACGCTCTCCAAATCATGGGCGGGGAGTCGTACATGACGGAAAATCATGTCGAGCGCATCTGGCGTGACTCGCGCATCAACACCATCGTGGAGGGCGCGAACGAAGTCATGCACACCTTCCTCTGGGCGTGGGGATCGAAGCAGCTTGGTGAGTGGATGCTTGGCATCAAGAAGAATCCGATCCGCCAACTCGGTGCTGCGGCGCGACTCGGAGGCGAACTCTTTATGTCCATGCGACGCTCGGTACCCAAGTGCACCAAGGTGCATCCAAAATTGCAGCGACATGCGCAAGAACTGATGTTCCGTATTCGTGACCACTCCTACAACGCCAAGATGATGAATCTGGAGCATCAGGAGTCGCTCATCAATAACCAGTTCATCCAGGCACGACTCTCCAACTGCGCCCTTTGGATTCACGCGATGACCTGCACCCTGAGCCGCTGCGATGCAAACATCCGCGCGGGACTGCAAGGCGCCGATCTTGTCCATGAGCTGAAGGTCGTTGACGAACTCTGTGCCATCGCCACCGCACGCATCGACGAAGAGACTCGCGCTCTGCGCTGGAATCACGATGCAATCGACCGAAGCTGTGCAGATTCCGTGCTGGATCGTGCGGACCTGCTGAGCAACGCGGACTACTCCATCCCCGAGCGAACCCCCGTCGTCGCTGCGCGCGGTACCGGTCGGCCTGTACCTACCGATGGCATCAAGCAATTCGGCAGTGGATCAGCGTTCCACGGCAGCAAGGTGTAATACCCAAGTCGCCCCGCCACAGACGTTTGGCGCGGGGACAGCGTTCGCGATTTGGATCAGACCAAGGTCTGTCGGTACCCTCCACCCCTCGCGGGTCAAAGACCGCACAGTTTCACCTGATCCTGGATCTTCTTTCACCCCCCCTATCTGGAGCATCGCATGCACATTTTGGAGAGCATGGTTCAGCACGGTCATGAGCGCGTCGCCATCTGCAATGACCCGGCAACGGGACTTCGCGCCATCATCGCCGTCCACTCGACGGTGCTCGGAAACGCCCTCGGTGGAACGCGCCGTTTCTTTTATTCGAACGACAACGACGCGATCTTTGATGTGCTGCGCCTCTCGGAGGGGATGACTTTCAAGAACGCCGCAGCAGATCTCGCTCTCGGCGGCGGCAAGAGCGTGATCTTGCTGAAGAAGCAGGGCGACCAGCCCACGGAAGCTCAGGGACGTGCGATGGGTCGCTTTGTGGAAAGCTTCAACGGCTCGTACATCGCCGCCGAGGATGTCGGCGTCAGTCCGCAGTTTTGCGACTGGATGGCGCAGGAGTCGCGCCACATCATGGGAGGCGAGGCGGTCTCACACGGCGGCGATCCCTCGCCCTGGACAGCGCTCGGGTGCTTCAACTCCATGAAGGCATGTCTCCGTCATCTCGGGCGGAAGGCCGACTTCTCCAATCTCTCAGTCGGCGTGCAGGGATGCGGTGCCACGGGCTACAAGCTGGCGAAGCTGCTGCGCGCCGCCGGTGCGGCAGTCATGGTGACCGACGTGCATATTCCCACCATGAAGCGCGCTGTCGAGGAGCTTGGTTGTGTGGCAATCGGCAACGACCGAAATCTCTTCCACGAGAAACTCGACATCCTTGCACCCTGTGCCATGGGAGGCGTTCTGGACCACAACACAGTCGCCAACCTGCGCTGTGAAATCATCTGTGGAACCGCCAACAATCAACTGCTCAGTCCACAGCAGGAGGGCGCGGATCTCAAGAAGCGCGGCATCCTCTACTCGCCTGATTTCATCGCCAACGCAGGTGGTGTGATCCGCCTTGGCGGACTTCACCTCGGTTTGACGGAGGCGGAGATCGATCGCAAAGTTGCGGCGATCGAAGAGACAACGCTCACTGTGCTCCATGAGTCCACTCATGCACAAAGCACTTCGGATGCTGCGATTTCCTATGCCCGCCGGAAGATTGACGCGGCACGCCACACCAAGGGTGCGGCCACCGTCGGCGCAGGTCGCTGAGACCTTTGCGGCATGAAGCCCGCTCGAAGCAGAGGCGGCGGCTGTTGTGGCTGCACAGGAGTTGTGGCTGTGGTGGCGCTGATCGCTGTGGTGATCTTTGCCGTCCGCTGCGATCTCATCGGGACAGCCCAGCGCCTTCGTGCGCTCGTTCGGGATGCACTGACGTTCAATCTGATGCAGAGCACCGTGCAGCAATCGCTCCTCACTGCACTCGGTGATCTGCGACCAGACGGCGGCCTGGTGGTCGGCTGGCGTGAAGTGCAGGCGCGAGTCTTCACAGATCGAACGACATCCATTGGCGTCTTTGGCGTTCAGGTGCCTCTCGGATCCGTCCGTATTGAACTGGATGTGCCGGGAAATCGCGTGCAATATCTGCTGCCAGAAGGCGACGGATGGAGCGCCTCTGCGCTCGACGCGAAGACCATCCTGCTGACCGTACCGCCACCTGCCGTGAATGATCGTGTCGTCGAAGTGCAGTCCGACCCCTCGCGCATTCGCGTGACCATCGACAATGACTGGATGGAACACATCATTCCAAGCGGCGGGGACATCGACAAGGCAAAGGCATTGATCCGTGCCGCAGTCATCGAAGCCGGTGGATCGCGCCCGGCGCTCGCTGAAGTTCGGCTCGAAGCTCGAAACACCGCGCGCACATTCTTCGGTGGGCTCTTTTCACAGACCACAGGCTCCGACGTGACCGTAATTGTTCAGTTTTCTGATGAAGTGCCGGCCGATCAGGCTCCGCTGCACAAGCCATGAGTGGTATGGAACAGTCGGATGCGATAGTCGGTGCTCGTATCGACTGCTCTGGTGCACTCAACTATCCATCGCAGCGACAGCTGGTGTTCGGTCGCGAGATGATTGCCACAAGCCAACCGCTCGCTTCGGAGGCAGGACTCGCTGTCCTCCGCGCAGGCGGTTCTGCCGTCGATGCAGCGATCGCGGCCGCAGCAACCCTCACCGTCACGGAGCCGACGACCAATGGCCTCGGCGGCGATGCGTTCGCGATCGTGTGGGATGGTTCGCGACTTCATGCTGCGAACGGCAGTGGATGTTCACCTGCACTGCTGACACGCGCATCCCTGACGGGCGATCGAATGCCAACCGATGGATGGGTGCCCATCACAGTCCCAGGGCAAATCGCTCTGTGGGCGGATATGCATGCCCGATTTGGACGGCTTACATTCGCGGAACTCCTCGGACCAGCCGTTGACATCGCGCGTGATGGATTCCATGTTGCACCACTGACCGCGCAACTCTGGTCGCGTGCTGCAGCCACGTATGCCAAGCGCACCCATGTGGACGCGTGGCGCTCGACGTTCCTCGTGGACGGTGCCGCGCCCTATGCGGGTCAGCGTGTGCGCCTGCCCGACCATGCGCGCACGCTCGAATTGCTTGCCGCCTCGAAAGGGGCGCACTTCTACCGAGGAGATCTCGCGGATCAGATCAGCCGCGCCTCTTTGAGTGCGGGCGGCCTCCTCCGCTCCAGCGATCTGGCCGCACACACCACAGAGTGGGGAGACACCATTTCGATCCCCTACCGAGGGCTGCGCCTCCACGAAATCGGCGGAAACAACCAGGGGATCGCCGCACTCATCGCCGTCGGAATCCTTTCGCACTTCAACCTTGCGGCGGCAGACCCCGACTGTGCGGACACCGTTCACGCGTCGCTTGAAGCAGTGAAGCTTGGATTTGCTGATGCACATGCGCATGTCGCCGATCCACGGTTCATGCGCACGTCAGCCGCGACACTGCTTGCGCCAGAGCGACTGCGTGAACTCGCGGCACGCATCTCGCCCAGTCGCGCACAAGACTTCTGCGCGGATACCCCACGGCCAGGCGGAACGGTCTACCTGTGCGCGGCTGATTCGCGCGGCCAGATGGTCTCGCTCATCCAAAGCAACTACATGGGGTTTGGGTCGGGTGTCGTCATTCCACAAACAGGCATCGCCATGCAAAATCGAGGCGCATGCTTCACACTCGCAGCCGGTCATCCAAATGAGGCGGCGCCGTCCAAGCGCCCGTATCACACGATCATGCCGGGATTCATCACGCGCAGCACTCCCGAGGGTGATGTGCCTGCGATGGCATTTGGTGTGATGGGCGGCTTCATGCAGCCGCAGGGACACCTGCAAGTCCTCACGCGCATGGCAGATCACAAACAAAACCCGCAGGCTGCACTGGATGCTCCTCGCTGGCAGTGGATGCGCGGACTGGATGTGCAGATGGAACCGAATTGGCCTGAAGCGACAATCCAATCGTTGCGCGAACGCGGACATCGCATCACGATCGCCGGAGAACGCAGCGTCGCCTTTGGTCGCGGACAGGCGATTCTTGCAGTCGCCGATGGATTTGCTGGTGCGAGTGACCTTCGAGCCGATGGATGCGTGTGTGCGCGCTGAATGCGCCGCGCTACACTTCCTCCATGCCTATTCAGACGGTTTTCAAGGCGGAAATCGAGCGCATCTCGATCCTCGACGAGCACAACCAGTTCGATGAGAAGCTGGGCGCAGGCCTCATCTCCGACGAGGATCTCGTGCGCCTGTACGAGGCGATGTCCTCGTGCCGATACCTCGACGAAGTCGCCTTCAAGTTGCAGCGCTCGGGTCGTATGGGCACCTATCCGCAGAACATGGGGCAAGAGGCCACGAGCCTCGGTGCCGCGTATGCACTGAACAGTGATGATTGGCTTGTCACTTGCTACCGAGAAAACTGTGGGTTGTTCTGGCGCGGCGTTCCAATGGAGTCGATCCTGCTGCACTGGATGGGTGATGAGCGAGGCAATGCGATGCCCGCGGCGCATTATGCGACGCCGATCGCCGTGCCGATCGGTACTCAAATGCTGCATGCGACCGGTCTCGCATGGGCGAGCAAGTATCGCGGCGAATCGCGCATTGCATGCACTTTCTTTGGAGACGGCGCGTCGAGCGAGGGGGATTTTCACGAGGCTGCGAACTTCGCGGCAAATCTTGACATTCCCGTCATCTTCTGCTGCCAGAGCAATTCATGGGCGATCAGCGTTCCACAGCGCATCCAGTGCAGCGCGCCAACGGTCGCGCAGCGTGGCATGGCCTACGGCATGCCGTGCATGCAGGTCGATGGGAACGACATCTTCGCCTGCGTCTATGCAGTCAAGGCGGCCGCCAAGCGTGCGCGTGAAGAATCGCGCCCCACCTTCATCGAACTCGTCACCTACCGCCTCGGCGATCACACCACGGCGGATGATGCGCGCCGCTACCGCGACCAGGCGGAAGTCGATCTCTGGAAGCTTCGTGATCCGCTGATCCGAACACGAAAGCTCCTCGAGACCAAGCGGCTTTGGGATTCCTCCAAAGAGGATGCGATGCGCCAGCGCATCGAAGTCAGCGTGAACGCCGCCGTTGCGCGCGCGGAGGAGATTGCTGCGCCGCCAACGAGCGATGTCTTCGATCACACCTTCGCGCAACTTCCGCCGGATCTGGTGCGTCAGCGCGATTCACTCCAGACGCATTCGCTTGCCGGCGAACAGGCCGTACATACGGAGGGACACTGACCCATGGCAAACCTGAATCTTGTGCAAGCCATCAATCTTGCGCTCATCCAAGAGATGGAGCGTGATGAACGAGTGCTGCTGCTCGGCGAAGACGTCGGTATCAACGGTGGCGTGTTTCGTGTGACCGAGGGACTGCAGGCGCGCTTCGGCGCTCGCCGCGTCGTTGACACACCGCTCGCCGAGAGCGGCATCATCGGAACTTCGATCGGTCTGGCGATGGGTGGGCTGCGGCCGGTCCCCGAGATTCAGTTCGAGGGCTTCCTTGGGCCCGCCTACGACCAGATCTGCAGCCATGCAGCGCGCATGCGAACCCGCACACGCAGTGCGTTCACCGTGCCGCTCACGATTCGCGTTCCGGTCGGTGGCGGCATTCACGCACCCGAACTGCACAGCGATTCGCCCGAAGCGATCTATGCGCATCAACCTGGCATCAAGGTTGTCATGCCCAGTTCGCCCTACGACGCGAAGGGACTGCTCATCAGCGCCATTCGTGATCCTGACCCCGTGATCTACTTCGAACCCAAGCGCATCTACCGTGCCTTCCGCGAGGAAGTCCCCGAAGACGAGTACACGATCCCGATCGGCAAGGCACGCACCGTTTGCGAAGGCACAGATCTGACGATTGTCAGCTGGGGCGCGAGCGTGATCCAGTGCATGCAGGCCATCGAGAAATCGAACCGTTCGATCGAACTGATTGATCTTCGCACGATCTATCCAATGGATATCGACGCCGTGACAGAAAGTGTCCAGAAAACCGGTCGCTGCGTCATCGTGCACGAGGCGCCTCGAACATGCGGCCTCGGTGCGGAGGTTGCGGCCACGATCATGGAACACTGCTTCCTCCATCTGGAAGCGCCGGTACAGCGTGTCAGCGGTTTCGACACGATCATGCCGTACTACAAACTTGAACTGTCGTATATGCCGGACGCCTCACGCATCAGTGGTGCGATCGAAGACGCGCTGACCTTCTGAAGCCGTGCCCAACGCCACCCTATCCTGCCCGCCTGTCTGATCCCAACACCTTCCACCACCCAACATGGCCGGACTCAAACAACCTGCAGATAAGAGCTACTTCCTTCTGCCAGACCTCGGTGAAGGTCTGGTCGAGGCAGAATTGATCCGATGGCTGGTGCGTGTGGGCGACCAAGTCAAGGAGTCTCAGCCGATTGCCGAAATGCAGACGGATAAGGCGCTTGTGGAAGTACCAAGTCCGTGGGCTGGCACAATCAGCGAACTCTGCGGCAAAGAGGGCGAGATCATCAAAGTGGCGAGTGTTCTCATTCGCTACGGCACCTCGGGCGCGAAAGTGCAGCCGAATTCTGAACCGGCGGCAGCCCCCGCTTGCATGTCCGCACAAGTTGCTGCAGGTGTGAGCAGCGAAGATCAAGGAACGGTAGTCGGGAGCGTCCAGGGAACGCTTGACGTATCGAGCCGCTTTACGCGCCGCAGCGCCGAGCATCTCGTCCCGCAGCAGAATGGAAAGTCGCTTGCCACACCCGCCGTGCGTCGCATCGCACGTGAATTGTCGATCGATATCAATCATGTTCAGGGAACGGGTCGCGGGGGTCGTGTGACGGCAAGCGATGTCGAGGGTTTCGCGCGCGGAGCCAAGGGTGGAGTGCAAACCGCCGCACCACTCGCCGTCTCTGCCCGTGCGGTCCCGGTTCCGACCGGTGCCCCCCCTGTCGACCGCGATGGCATCGCGCAGCGAATCCCCTTCCGTGGTGTCCGCCGAAAGATCGCCGAAGCTCTTGCCCGTTCCGTGCAGACAGCGGTGCACTTCACCGCGACAGACGAGGCAGATGTCACTGCGCTCGAGGCGAAGAAGCGCGAGTATTCGCGAGTCACGGGTGAGAAGCTGTCGTTGCTTCCCTTTGTGATCATGGCGACATGCCGTGCGCTGCGGACCTTCCCTGCGTTGAATGCGAACGTCGATGACGCCGCGAGCGAGATACTGCTGAAGGGTGTCATCAACATGGGACTTGCCGTCGATACTGACGTTGGGCTTATGGTCCCCGTCATTCGCGATGCGGATCGCAAGTCCCTTCTTGAACTGCGCCGCAGCATCTCGGATCTTGCTGCACGCTGCCGCGATCGATCCATCACGCGTGAAGAGTCGCTCGGTGGCACCTTCACGATCTCCAATGTCGGATCGCATGGCGGACTTTTCGCAACGCCGATCATCAACTACCCCGAAGTCGGCATCCTTGCAGTGGGTCGCGGGCGTGAGCGTGTGCTCGTCAAGGATGGCAAGTTCTATGCCGGTGTCGTTCTGCCCCTGTCGATCTCGTGTGACCACCGTGTCGTCGATGGCGCAACGGCAGTTCGCTTCCTCGGCGAAGTCGTACGGCTCCTCGAGCACCCAGACGAGTTCATTTCCTGACGCGGCGCGCACCTGACTGGCCAAAGCGCCACGACCACGCATGACCAGTGGCATGGGCCAACGCATCGCTGATCCGAGCGATCCTCGACTCGACGACTATCGATTCCTTCGGGACCGCGATCTCAGCGGAGCGCGCCGAGCAGAGGGTCTTCTCGTCGGGGAAACGCTTCCCATCATCGACATCATGCTGGGCATCCCAAATCTCACCCGCAGCGTGCTTACGTCCCCACGTCTTGCCGAACGCACAGCGGCGGCGATTGCCGCATCGAGACATCCCCATACGCCGCACTTCGTCGCGGAAGAATCCACGCTCGCTTCGCTGGCGGGTTTTCACGTGCACCGTGGCGCATTGGCGATCGGCGTACGGAGCGCGATCGAGCGACACCAACTGCGGAGTGATCCGTTCCTTCGGGGAACGCTGCTCGTCGCCCTGGATGACGTGAGCAACATGGACAATGTCGGCTCCATCTTTCGAAGCTGTGCGGCGTTCGGCGTCGATGGCGTTCTTCTCTCTCGCCACTCGCATGACCCGCTTTATCGAAAGGCACTTCGCGTGTCGATGGGCCATGCGTTGACCGTGCCTTTCACATGGTGCGATGACTTGGCCTCATCACTCTGTGACTTGCGCGCCGCGCGTCCTACCCTGCATGTTCTTGCCGCCGATGCGAGTCCAGATGCGACATCCATCGACGATGCGTGCGCTCAGCGCGCTTGTGGTGGGCAGGACGGTCATCCACCACCAACCGTCCTCGTGATCGGTGCGGAGTTTGCGGGCGTTTCTGCTGCAGTACGCGATGGGGCGAATGCATGTGTGCGAATCCCCATTGCTCCGGGCGTCGATTCCTTGAACGCAGGTGTGGCAGCGGGGATCTGCCTGCACCGACTGTCGCAAATCGCCCAGAAATGACCAAATACTTTTCCGAACCGCCCTCCCGGCCCCGGCGTACTGCACAGGTCGAAAGGAGAAGGCAATGCGATTCGAGGGCGGCGACGAAAAAGGGATGGATGGGACCTCAATCTGGGATGCACCCACTGGGATCAGGGGTTGCTTGATCCCCGGAAAACGCCACGCTCCATGGCAACGATCACTTGCACGCGCGCTGCTTCTTACCTGTCTTTTCGGTACCGCACAGTCGCCGCGTGCGGCAGCAGCTGCCAACACCGATACAAAAACAGGGCCAACCACTATCCGAGAGGAATTGCAGTATGCGCGCAATCTGTCGCGCGCATTCCGCGAGGTGGCACGTGCGGCACAAGCAAGCGTGGTATCCATCACCTGCATTGATCGACCTCCCTTCTCCCCGAGTTTCGGGCGCAGCACTGGTCAGCCCAGCATGCCCTCGCCGCTCAGTCCACAGCGCGCCCCGCGGAGTGGACAAGGGACGGGTGTCATTTACACGGCAGATGGACTGATCATCACCAACCACCATGTCATCGATGGCGCCGATGAGGTCCTCGTGACCCTCGATGATGGCCGCGAGCGTGTTGCACGCGTCGTTGGAACTGATCCTGAAACGGATCTTGCGGTTGTGCGTGTCGATGAAACTGGGCTGAAGGCAGCGCAGTTTGATACGAGCGACTCAACCGACACGGGCGATTGGGTGCTTGCACTCGGATGCCCATTTGGACTCCGGCAGACTGTGACCGCGGGCATCGTGAGTGCGAAGGGACGCGATGGCGTCGGGCTTTCAACGCTGGAGGAGTACATCCAAACGGACGCTGCGATCAACCCCGGCAACTCGGGTGGACCGCTGGTCAACCTCGATGGCAAGGTCGTTGGCATCAACAGCGGTATCGCATCACGTGATGGCGGCAACATGGGTGTCGGCTTTGCGATCCCGGCGCATGTTGTGCAGCGCGTCGCTTCAGCACTCGCCACTGGTACGCAGGTCCGCCGTGGATGGCTGGGCGTATCGATGCAGGAACTCGACCGCGAACTTGCCAAGAGTTTCGGACATGGATCCAACAACGGCGTCCTTGTTGCAGCGGTGTTGCCAGGGACGCCCGCCTCGCGTGCAGGCATTGAAAGTGGCGACATCATCATTGCCATCGACGGCACGACGGCAGCCACGCCATCGACGATGATGCGCATGATCGCAAGTCGTGAGCCTCAGGCGCGGATCACCTTGGCCCTCCTGCGCGAAGGTGAGCGAGTGGAGGTGCAGGCCGTGCTCGGTGAACGCCCCAACCAGGGACGTGTGGAGCCTGCCGAGGAACCGGCGGTCATCCAAAGTGCCGCAGAGAAACTGGGTATCGATGTGCTCGATCTCGATGCAGACACTGCTGCAGCGCTGCAGACACAGCAGCCGGGCGTGGTGATCGCCTCGACGCTTGATGGCGGTCCTGCCGCACAGGCTGGAGTGCAGCCAGGCGATGTGATCCGTGAAGTGAATGGATCGGCGGTGCGTACTGTGGCTCAGCTGCAATCGATGCTCGAGCGCGCGGGGTCGCGTGCAATGATTCGGATCCTTGTCGAACGAGAGGGCAAAACACGCTTCACGATGGTGAAGCCCATGCCCTGAGAACGAACATCTTTCCCCCGCTCCGAACGAGCGGGGAACCTGCGAAGCGTTTTCGCGGGCACCAACCACGGCAGAACGCCCTCTGCCGTGGTCTTCTTTTTCAATTCGCACGACAGAGATGGAGGCGACGGCGGTCTTTGCATCGACCTATGCTTTGAGGTCCGATGCAGTTTGACGAGTCATTCCAACTGCCGCTTCATCACCGAGTGATCTTTTCCGCGGCGCTTCTCGATCCATCGAACCATGTGCTGCGGGATGTATTGGCAGGGAGCGGCGCGCGAAGAGCGATCGCATTCGTGGATGCCGGGGTGGAGAGCGCTCATCCACAAGGTGCGCGTTCACTGCAAGCGTGGTTCCATGCACAAGCGTCTGCCGGCCACATGCTGCCCGACCTCTGCAGCGTCGACGTCGTTCCGGGAGGCGAGGGAGCCAAGAACGACTCCACTGTTGTCGATCAGGTCATTGCCGCGACGGAGCGGCACTCGATCGATCGCAGGAGCTTTGTCATCGCCATTGGCGGTGGCGCGATGCTGGATGCGGTCGGCCTTGGTGCAACGCTGGCACACCGCGGTGTGCGACTTGTACGCATTCCAACCACCACCCTCGCCATGGACGATGCTGCGATGGGTGTGAAAAATGGCATCAACCGATTTGGAAAGAAGAACTATGTCGGTGCGTTCGCCGTGCCGTGGGCCGTCCTGTGCGACGAGACCTATCTGGAGACACTCAGCAGTCGCGACTTCCGAGCAGGCTTCAGTGAGGCGGTCAAGATTGCCTGTCTGCGAGATCCATCCCTCCTGACACAGATGGAACGTGATGCGGCACGGATTGCTGCGAGAGACATCCGTGTGTCGATGCCGACCATCGTTCGATGCGCACAACTGCATCTGGAACACATCACGCGTGGAGGCGATCCCTTCGAACTTCGTGAGGCGCGCCCACTGGACTTTGGGCATTGGTCCGCACACAAGCTGGAGTCGCTGAGTGGATTCACCATACCCCACGGTGAGGCTGTGTCCATCGGTATCGCACTCGACTGTGCGTATGCGCAGCGCATCGGCTTGCTGCAGGAGGACGACGCGGTGCGTGTGACGGCATGCCTGCGCGCACTGTCTCTGCCTACTTGGCACCCGCTGCTCGAGGACATCGATGGGCTCCTGCGTGGACTGGAAGATTTCCGCGAGCACCTTGGTGGGGTGCTCACCATCACGCAGCTCACGGCCATCGGTGCATCGGTCGATGTCCACGAGATGGATGCGGCCGTACTTCGTGCAGCAGTGCGTTCGCTCGCTCCATAGGATGCATGGCATGTCGATCCCGCTGAAGGCACGCGAAGTCGCAGACCGCTACTTCCTTGAGCACCGCGCCAAGGTGCTTGATCTTGCCGCATTTCTTGACCGTTACGACCGAGCTGCGCAGGCGGGCGGTGAACCCACCACCGATCGCAGTGAAGATGTTCGGATGCGCGCCATGGTGGCCGCGATTCGCCAGCTCGTGGATGGCCAGCCCGATCGAGCACGCCGCGTGCTCGAACTGTGGAGCGATCATTCGACGGAACCGATTGACCGGGCGCCCATGAAGGGTGCCATCGGAGCTGCCCCACTCCAGGACCGCTGACGCATGTACATCGATCCGCACATCCACATGGTCTCGCGCACAACCGACGACTATCGGGCGATGGCGCTCGCAGGTTGCGTGGCGATCACAGAGCCCGCCTTCTGGGCTGGGTACGACCGATCAAGCGCACAAGGCTTCGTTGACTACTTCCGCCTGCTCACGGATACCGAACCTCGCCGCGCTGCTCAATTCGGCATCCGCCATCACACGTGGCTCTGCATCAATCCGAAGGAAAGTGAAGACATTGGTCTCGCGCGTGAGGTACTTGCAGAGATTCCCTCTTTCCTTGATCGTCCAAATGTGCTCGGCATCGGGGAGATTGGACTGAACAAAAACTCGCGCAACGAATTGACGGTGCTGCATGAGCACATCGCACTCGCAGCAAAGCATCAACTGATGATTCTCGTTCATACGCCGCATTTGGAGGACAAGTTGAAGGGAACGCGCCTCATCATGGATGCGATTCGTGAACATGGCATCGACCCAGGCCGAGTGCTCATCGATCATGTCGAGGAACACACGGTTGGCGAAGTACTGCGGCGCGGTTTCTGGGCGGGCATGACGCTGTACCCGGACACGAAGTGCACGCCGCAGCGCGCAGTCGACATCTTTGAGATGCATGGCACGGAGCGACTCTGGATCAACTCGGCCGCTGACTGGGGGGTGAGCGATCCACTGGCCGTCCCCAAGTGCCAACAAGAGATGCGCGGGCGCGGACATCTGGAGGCGGCTGTCCGCAAGGTCTCATTCGAAAACCCCTTTCGATTTCTCTCGCAGTCTGGTCGCTTCTCGACAGGCCGCTGACCTCTAGGTCACTGCACGCCAAGATCCTTCAGGACGCGCACGGCACAGTTATGTCCCGCCGCTCCGATCACGGAGCCCGCAGGATGACATCCGGCACTGCATGCATACAGTCCTTGAACGCCGGCGGAGTACGGCATGCGCTGATCGAAGCCAAACGTATTGTCGACATGATGGATGTGGCCGTGCGTGATCCCGATCTCCTGCTCGATCTTCGGCGGAGTCAGTACTGCGGTATCCACGACCTGCGCCGAAAGTCCTGGGCAGAATCGTTCGGCAACAGAAATCAGATGGCGCACATAGGACTCCTCATGATCCGCCCACGATCCGTTTCGCAGACGATTGGGAACCCATTGGATGAAAAATGCGGCATTGTGATGTCCCTCCGGATCGCGCAGCGATGGGTCCACCTGTGTGTGGATATACCACTCGATAGTCGGGAATTCAGGCAGCTCACCGCGGATCGCCTGATCGAAGCCGGCTCGAATCTCCGCGATGGGATCGCTCCCCTGCGGCAGCAAGTGCATGGTGCCGCGGTGCTGACCGCGTTCTTCTGGCAGACAGCGAAACACAGGCAGGCCACGCAGTGCCATATTGATCTTCATGGTCGTGCCAGGTCGCTCAAATCCATCGATACGAGTATTCAGCGCATCGGGAATCGCTGCCCGGCCGACGAGCGCCCGAAGGCGAAAGGGATCTGCGCCACTGATCACGCAGCGCGTGCGAATGTGCCGACCATCCGCCAACACCACTCCATCAACAAGGCCACTCTGCAGCGAGATACGTTCCACGGGCGTGCCCGTCTCGATCGTTGCACCGTGCGCTTGCGCCGCGTTGGCGAACGCCCGTGCGATCGCTCCCATCCCGCCACGAGCGACCATCCATGTGCCGTCACTGCCTGGCCATCGACACATGTTGTGAACAAGAAAGTTCATCCCCGTACCGGGCGTGCCGAAACTTCCGCAAAGACCCGAGAACCCATCGGTCACTGCATACATCGCCATGAGCAACTGACTCTGGAACCCGAAGCGAGCGAGGTAGTCCTCAACCTTTCCGTGGACAAGGTCCAAGAACACGTGCTGCAGCGATGGTCGTATCCACCGTGCCGCAGTCGCCTCCGCCGAGAGCGGTTCCTCCAGCCAACTTGGCGCGAGATCGTCGCGCAGTTGACTGATCTCCTCGGCAAGCGCACGGTTCGCCCGCCAATCCGCTTCCGAGAACATGGCCAGGAACTGGCTGCGCATCGCATCGTGGTCGGTGCCGAAGAGCAAAAAGCGACCATCCAGCATCGGCAAGAAATAGTGCGGGTCGCGTCGGATGACCTCCAATTTCACCCCTGTGCGCTGCTCGATCTCGGGAGGCATCAGACCAAGCAGATACGAGGCCGTTGATGTCGCAAGACGAGGGACCTTGCGAAAGGGCCGTTCCGTTCTCGTCGCACCACCGATGATCGCTCGCCCCTCGATCACATGCACCCGGAGTCCGGCCCGAGCGAGCATCGTTGCAGCCACCAACCCATTGTGTCCTGCACCGACAATGACCACATCTGATTGCGGGTGTGTGTTCACGCCGACTCCGAATGAGCTGGCTTCACTGTGTTGGTGCGTCGATGCAACGCACGCGGCGAGTGCGTCCCAACGACTGCCGATATGCCGCCCACGATTGATGCGAGCACTGCAATCCAAAACGGTGTTGCGCTGATCGCGCCACTTGTGCGCGCAGCAAGGAGCCCGATGGCAGCCGTCGAAAACAGCAGGCCTGCGAGCAGATAACCGCACACCCGACCGCCACCCCACCAGACGGCTGCGAATCCGCCGCACCATGCGCTTGCTGCTGAGACCACGAGAACGACGGCGACCTGCGAAAGCGACGACGAATCATTCGCGCGTATGTCCCAGAACCTTGGCCCGAGCGTGAGATCCACGAGCGTTGAGAGAAACATCACCGTCACAACGACTGCCGCGTAGCCGAGCGCAATGCCGAGCAAAAGACGAAAAATTCGCACGTCGACACTTTACAAGCGCAAAGCCACTTCTAGCCTCATCGGTCCAGCGCGGTGCACGGAAGCCCGCGCCATTCGCACAACCTGCAGAATGATCCTGCAGCACGGAGGCTCATCATGACATCGCTCCCCTCATCGTCCGCTTCGCCGTCCACGAAGGAATCGATCGCACCAACAAAGTCGCAGGGCATCGGGTGGGGAATGTTCCTGCTCGGCGGATCGCTTGCTGTCGGACTTGTGCTCGCATCTCAATCACTCGGTAATGCGATCGCGCACTTCAATGACACGGCTGCCCCGATTGATGTGCGCGGTGTCGCTGCGCGCGATGTGGTTTCAGACCGGGCATCGTGGAACGCCACAATCTTTGCTCGTGGTAAGACGCTTCCCGAGGCGTTTGAGATTCAGCAGCGTTCCACGGCTGCGTTGACTTCAGTGCTGACCGCATCGGTGCTCGCAAAGGACACGATCGAAATCTCCGAAATCGACACGACGCGCATCTACCAAAAGACTGCTGACGGCAAGGACACTAATACGGTCGAGTCGTATGTGTTGAACCAACGCGTCCGCGTCTTGAGCGACAACGTGAACGCTATTGCCGAGATATCCCGCGGCTGCACGAACCTCATCAAGAATGGCATCGAGATCGAATCTCACTCGCCATCGTTCTGGGTGTCATCGCTTGAAACGCTCAAACTTCAACTGCTTCGTGAGGCAACCGAGAACGCTGCCGAGCGGGCAAGGTTGTTGGCGGCAGGATCAAGCAAGGGAGTTGGCGCACTGCTCGATGCTTCGCAAGGGGTCTTTCAAATCGTGCCGCAGGGATCCACAAGTGTCAGTGACTATGGCTACAGCGACACCACCGCGATCCGAAAGAGCGTCCGTGCCACCGTTTCGCTCCGCTACGCGATCGCCCAGTGATTTCAGCCCACATCGATGACGGGCGGGTGCGGAGGGCGATGATCGACCATAATGGTCGGATGCACCCGCCTGTCATCGGCATTACCGCCAACTTGGTGCGCGATCCACAGGGACGACTGCGCCATGAAGTGAAGCAGACCTATCTCGATGCGATCATCCGAACGGGTGGCGTTCCCATTCTTCTGCCCGCAATCGCTGAGATCCGCGCCACGCTGCTGAAGCGCTGCGATGGCATCGTGATCACAGGTGGTGATGACATCGATGTCCGTCCCTTTGGTGTCGCTCTCCATCCAGAGGCACAAGTGATGGAACCGGCACGGCAGGAGGCGGAGTTCGCGCTGCTTCGCGCACTCGACGCGCAACCAGAACGACCCGTGCTTGGCATCTGCCTTGGCATGCAACTCATGGGTGTGCACGCGGGCTGTCCACTGATCCAGCATTTGCACGACGTCAAGCCTGATGCCGACCGTCACAGGTTCGACCATATCCACACGGTCGAAAGTGCACTCGGCAGTGGTCCAGTCGCGAGTTGGCATCATCAGGCCCTCGCAGCCCCTGGACCGTTTGATGCGATCGGGTGGAGTGATGACGGCGTTCTCGAAGCGATCCGATCCCCAAAGCGCCCCTTCTATGTGGGCGTGCAGTGGCACCCTGAACGGACGGCAGATGCCACCATGGGCGATGGCATTGTTGCCCAGTTGGTACACGCCGCACGCGAGCACGCCAACACTTCGGTCATGCAATGACTGCACTGACACTTGGCTATTGCACGAATGTGCATGGCGGTCCGTCGCTTGCACAGACACTGGACGGTCTCGAACGTCACGCCGTTGCGGTACGCCGATTGCACGGCCGTGGTGCGCCCTTGCCGATTGGACTATGGCTCAGCGCCCAAGCGGCGCAGGAGATACTCACGGCCGACGATGGAGCTGCTCGACTGCGTGATTGGCTCGGGGAGCGGGCGCTTTCCGTTTTCACGCTCAACGGTTTCCCCTTTGGTGATTTCCGTGCAGCAACAGTCAAGAAGTCCGTCTACCAACCTGATTGGCGTGACCCACGGCGGGTGAAGTACACGACTGCGCTCGCAGACATTCTCGCTGTGCTTTGTGGTGGCGGCGGCGTCTCTGTCTCCAACGGAACGCCGATCCACGAGGCGTCGATCTCCACCCTTCCGATCGGTTGGCGCGATGGGTTCTCCCAGAATGGCTGTGGACAGGATGCGGCGCTTGCGGCGGCGCATATCGATCAAGTGGCGCGTCATCTCCGTGTGATCGAGGACCGCACAGGGCTCTGCATTCACCTCGACATCGAGCCCGAACCGGGCTGCATGCTCGATACGTCACAGGATGTCATCGACTTCTTCACGCAAGCACTCCGTCCGAGCGCAGCTCTTCCCGATCCGATGCGCCACGTGCGCGTCTGCCATGACATCTGCCATGCCGCGGTGATGTTCGAATCACAGGTGGATGTGCTGGCGAACTATCGGCGCGCAGGAATCCGAATCGGCAAGGTGCAGGTGTCAAATGCCCTCGCGTGCGATGGTTCCGAACGCGCGTTTCGCGCGCTGCGGAACTTCGATGAACCTCGTTTTCTCCACCAGACATGCGTACTCGATGGGGCCGCCAAGGTGCATTTCTTTGAGGACCTTGGAAGCGCATTCGATGAAGCACCCAATGGCGTCTGGCGTGTCCATTTCCATGTCCCTGTCGATCTGGAATTCGTCGGCCCGCTCAGCACCACCCGCCACGACATTGAAGCCTGCTTCGAGGCGATCGAGCCTGGAGATGGAATCCGACTCTTTGAGGTCGAGACGTATGCCTGGGAGGCTCTGCCGATTGATCTCCGCCGCGATAGTTTGGCCCATGGCATTGCCGATGAACTGGCATGGACACAGCAACGGTTGAATGCCCTCCGACGCACATGACCCCCGACCGCAGCGCACGGACGAGTGGACTTTGGCAGTGGCTGGCACTGCTCCGCGCATCCAATACGCCGACAGTGTTGGCGGACTGCGCAGTCGGCATTGCGATGGTCGCCGCCATTCGTGCGAGCTTGTCCTACCCCGGCTTGGTCTTTGACGGGCTCTTCGAGGTCGTGTGCGCGATGTGCGCCCTGTACTTCGCAGGAATGGTGTTGAACGCAATCGTCGATCGCGACATCGATGCCATTGAACGCCCCACTCGTCCCGTGGCAAGCGGACGAATCCGTCTCCCTGCCGCCTGGACGGCATTTATCGCACTCCTCACCATTGGCTTGTCGTTTGGCATTGGCATGACCACCGGATTCGTGCCATTGGCTGCTGCCGCACTCATCGGTGTGTGGACCCTTGACAAAGCTCGCCGATCCCAGTCGATCATGCTGCACCGCATCGGGCGGATGTGGATCGCCGTATCGCTCCTTGGAGCGGCGGCATGGCTCGCTGTGATGCTGATGACGGATCCTTTCGATCTCACCGGCTTCGAAGAGGATCGCGCACAACAGATTCGCATTGGCTGGCGGGCAACGACCATGCCTGTGCTGCTGCTTTCCCTCGCCGCAATCTCGTACAACCTTCTCCACAAGCGCACTGCATGGTCTGTGATACTGCTCGCGGCGTGCCGGTTTTTCGTACCCGTTTCAGTCTGCCTCGCACTCCTTGCGCGAACTGGCTCGCTCGACACAAGACTGCTCTCGATGAACGCGGGCAGCGTTCTCGCAGTACTGCTGCTCCCACCACTCGCCATTGCACTTCACACACTCATGCTTTCGATCGTGGCTCGGCGCGAAGCGGATCAGCATTTCACCGAGGCACGATGCCCACACTGTGGATATCGACTGCTCAATCCATCTGCCATCCGCTGCAGTGAATGTGGCTGCGACCTCACCGCACGACCGCCTATCTGTAGCCATCCGATTCCACCTGCACTCCGCGTTTGGCTCCCATTTCTGGCGGCGGTCGGACTGCTTCCGGCACTTGTGCTGTCGGCGGTCTCCATACGTGAGTCTCTCGGACTGATGCGCGCAGGTGCCGCCACAGGCAGCGTCATACACCTCGTGCTCATCGCACTCGCTTGTGTCGCTGCATTGTGCTTCGTGTGGATCTCCCTGCGCGGCCTCGCTGCAGCACTGAATCACCCATCGCGTCGCCCCGCAGGAGTCGCGGCGCTCATCGCCGCACTTGCGCTGCTCGATGCATGTCTGTGCGCCCTGCTTGGTCAGCCGCTGTTGCTTGGCTTATGCGCCGCTCTTTGGTTCATCACTCGTGCCTTGCAGCGCAGAACCGCAGGGAGCTGATCGCGTCACGATCGCCTGCCCTACCCTCTCACAGCCGTGGCAAAGCGCCTTGCGATTCTCAATGTGGTCGGCCTGACGCCGCACCTTCTTGGCGCAGCGACTCCAAATCTTGTCGCCTTTGCCAGGCGCTGCGGAGGAATCCGATCGTTGGTGCCCGACCTACCTGCGGTCACAAGCACTGTTCAAGCGAGCATCCTGACAGGCACGCGGCCAAGCGAACATGGCATCGTCGGCAATGGATGGTTTGACCGAGATCTGAATGAGGTGCACTTCTGGAAGCAGTCGTCTGCTCTTGTGCAGCGACCAAGACTTTGGGAGATCGCACGGCGCCGTGATCCGCGGGTCTCCACGGCGAATCTCTTCTGGTGGAACGCAATGCATTCTGGGGCGGATATCACCGTCACCCCACGCCCCGTCTACTGTGCGGATGGTCGAAAGGTGCCGGACATTTGGACCACTCCGTCCGCATGGCGTGATGAGTTGCAGTCTGAACTCGGCGCATTCCCGCTCTTCCACTTTTGGGGTCCCGCCGCGGATATCCGATCGACGCAGTGGATCGCGCGCGCGGCCATGCTGACTGTCGCGCGGCATGATCCGACCATTACGCTCGTCTACCTCCCCCACTTGGACTACCCGCTGCAGCGTCTGGGAGGCGATGCCGCAAACCCACATCTGCGTGCCGACCTCCGCGAGATGGATGAAGTCTTCGGCGTACTGCTGCGCTTCTTTGATGACCGTGGCATTCGAGTGATGGTGTTGAGCGAGTATGGCATCGCATCCGTGAAACGCCCCGTGTATTTGAACCGCGTACTGCGCGGCGCTGGGCTTATCGCTCTACGAAACGAACTCGGACGTGAGCATGCCGATGTCGGTGCATCGCGGGCGTTTGCCGTATGCGATCATCAGGTCGCGCATATCCGTGTGACAGGTGCCGACGATAGAGGCGCCGTGGCCGAACTCCTACGTGCCACGCCTGGCGTGGGAGAAGTTCTCGATGAAAGCGCCAAACAAGCGGCAGGCCTCGCGCACCGCCGCGCGGGAGATCTCGTGGCCATCGCCGCAGAGGACAGTTGGTTCGCCTATCCGTGGTGGAACGACGATGCGCTCGCACCCGACTACGCGCGAACCGTCGATATCCACCGCAAGCCGGGCTACGACCCGTGCGAACTGTTCCTCGATCCCAAACTCACGCTTCCGAAGGCACGAATTGCGCTGCGTCTGCTGCAGCGGCGACTCGGCCAGCGGGCGCTCTTGGATGTCATTCCGCTCGATGCATCACTTGTACGTGGATCGCATGGACGTGTGGAGGGCGCGCACGCGCTTCGCCCTGTCCTCATGGTGGATGACACGGACTCCGACGAGCTCGAAGTACCGGCACATCAAGTGCTGCCATTCATCCTGCGCCAGGTGTTTGGTCGGGACGGATGAACGACTCGACATCTCGGAACAGTGCCGCATCATCGGTGCCTCTCTGAGCGCAATCGATGGCGAGAAACCGATCAGCTCCGATCAAGTCACGCGCGAGTTCGCGCGCTGCCGTCTGCGGCGCGACCATACTGAGAATGACGACCATCCCCTGATCAAGCAGAAGTCGAGTGACCTCTGCAGCACGGCGGAGATTCTCGCTTCGGTCCTCATCACTGAAGGTCAGATCGCGACTGAGTCCTCCCCGCAACGCTTGTCCGTCCAGCACGAGCGCCGCGTGCCCCTGCTGCCACAGGTGGCGCTCGAGTGCAAATGCACGTCGCGTCTTCCCAGACTTTGGGGGGCCAAAAAGCAGGATCGCGGCAGGTCGCTGCCGCCATCGAGCCGCACGCGCAACGGATTCTGTTGCACTCCGATCCGCAGGCGGTTCAATGGTTGGTGCCGGCTGCGTCGCCCAGTGGGCACGGCGCGGATTCGGCTCGTGTGGATCGCCACTGCGCACCATGCCCGCTGCAGCCGTGGCATGCGTCACACGATCGATCAGAATGAGCGCACCAAGTGCACGCATCTGCCGATAGGGCTCCACAACAATGGTCTGCTGGGTGACGATGTCCACGCGCCCGACTTCATTCCACTCAATTGAATCGCGCGCGTGCTGCGCCAATGTGTCCACATCCACGACATGACGAATTCGAACAACCGTTGCCGGCACGGTGCGCGTTCCAATTCGCATCAGGAAGGACGCCCCAGCCATCAGCGGCGTCTCATCCATCCATACGAGGTCCGCCTCGATCGAGTGACAAGGGATGGGTTGCTGTGAGCCGCCGACACACGTAATCACATCACCTCGGCTGCAGTCGACCTCATCGGTAAACGTCACAAGAACACTTCCCGGTGCGGCGACAGACTTCCTATCGCCACCATCCGCCTCGGCACAGGCGATGCGTGCGATGCGGGTCTCCCGACCTGACGGCAGCACCTGCACGCGGTCGCCAACCGTCACGCTCCCCGATTCGATGCGCCCTGCAAATCCTCGGAAGTCTGGCGAGGGGCGAAGCACTTGCTGCACAGGCAGACGCAGTGGCGCATCGGCTGCCGGCCTCATCACGGGCACGCTCTCGAGCAACTGAAGGATCGTGGGTCCCCGATACCACGGGGCATGGGTACTCGGGTGAACGATGCAGTCACCGTGCAGCGCGCTGATTGGGATCACCGTTGGCTCAGGAGTCCCAAGCCGTGCACACCATGCAAGAAACTCACGCTCGACGGAACGAAAACGCGCTTCATCCCAACCAACCAAATCCATCTTGTTGACGGCGGCAACCATCTGCGGCAAGCCAAGAAGTGCCGCAATGAATGCGTGACGCCGCGTCTGCCGCGTCATGCCATGGCGCGCATCGATGAGCGTGATCGCCAACTGACAGTGGCTCGCGCCTGTCGCCATATTGCGTGTGTACTGCTCGTGCCCTGGGCAATCCGCAATGATGAAACTTCGATGCAACGTCGCGAAGTAGCGCCACGCCACATCAATGGTGATGCCCTGTTCACGTTCCGCTTTCAGGCCGTCCACCAACAGTGCCAGATCCACATTGCCACCCTGCGTGCCATGGATCTTGCTGTCTTCTTCGAGCGCCTTGCGATGATCGTCGTACACACGATCGGTGTCGTGCAGGAGGCGTCCAATCAGTGTGCTCTTGCCATCATCGACAGAACCGCACGTCAGAAAACGCAGCAGCTCCAACGACCGATATCGATCGAGAAATGCGCCGAGCGTCTCGCCCTCGTTCAACATCGAGGACATCAAAAGTAGCCCTCGCGCTTCTTCTCTTCCATGCTGCCTGACTGATCATGGTCGATCAGTCGGCCCTGCCGCTCGCTCGTGCGTGCACGCAACATTTCCTCCACAACCTTCTCGATCGTGTCCGCACGACTCTCGACGGCCCCACTCAGCGGATAGCAGCCAAGCGTTCGAAAACGCACCATCCGCTCTTGCACGTGCTCGCCTGGTCGCAGAGCGAGCCGATCATCATCTCGCATGATCAACAGCCCATCACGCTCGACCACCGGCCTGGGCTGTGCGAGATACAGCGGTACGACTGGCAATCGGTGCTGCAGCACATAGAGCCAGACATCGAGCTCTGTCCAGTTCGACAGCGGGAACACACGCATGCTTTCGCCTTCATGCACGCGCGTGTTGGGAATATTCCACAACTCGGGACGCTGCTGCTTCGGATCCCAACGATGGCTGCGATCACGGAAGCTGAAAATGCGCTCCTTCGCACGGCTGCGTTCCTCGTCACGCCGTGCGCCACCGATTGCCGCGTCATACCTTCCCGCTTCGAGCGCCTGACGCAGTGCCTGCGTCTTCATGACGTCCGTATGTACGCGGCTCCCATGCGTGATCGGTGAAATGCCCTGTCGAAGCCCCTCCGGGTTGGTGTGGACACGGAGATCGAGTCCGAACTTGCGCGCCGTCTCGTCACGGAAAGAAATCATCTCTCGGAACTTCCACTTCGTATCGATGTGCAGAAGTGGAAAGGGCGGCTTCGCGGGCCAAAACGCTTTCAGCGCGAGATGCAGAAGCACGGTCGAATCCTTGCCGATCGAGTACATCAGGACAGGCCGCTCAAAGCACGCAGCCGCTTCTCGAAGGATGTGGATCGCCTCCGATTCGAGATCATCCAAATGGGTCCAGGACCGATCGTGCATGTGCGAGAAGCGTAGCGGTTGGACTACGCTGCCTTGGTCTTTGTCGGCACACTCAAGAGCATCGGTCCATGAACGCACCCCGCCCAACTCCAAATGCCATCCCTCATGCGAAACGTACTGCCGTTGATCGCTTCGCTCTGCTTGGGCGGAAAGGTTGCACGATCTGGCTGACGGGCATCCCCGCCGCAGGCAAGACCACGATCGCTCTCGCGCTCGAGGACGCACTTCTCACCGCTGGCACGTCGTGCATCGTGCTCGATGGCGACACGCTCCGCCATGGCTTGAATGCAGGACTTGATTTTTCTGACGCAGGTCGTGCCGAAGCGGTACGTCGTGCCGGTGAGGCTGCGCTGCTGATTGCCGAGAGTGGCTCTGCTGCGATTGTGAGCATGGTGAGTCCCCTGGCTGCAGATCGGATGCGTGTGCGCAACCGTCACGCAGATGCATCGCTGGCGTTCCACGAAGTGTTCGTGGATGCACCCGTGCCTGTCGCAGAGGCGCGCGATCCCAAAGGGCATTACGCGCGCGCGCGCAGCGGCGATCTCCCATCATTCACAGGCGTCAGTGCACCCTACGAGCCACCAACTGCACCCGCCCTTCATCTTCGAACGGATCATGCGAACGTTCGGCAGTGTGTCGATGCGATCCGCGCCATCATGACGAAGTAGGAAAGCCACGTGCGGCGATTCTGGATACCTGTTCTCCTCTTGGTGGTAACAGCGACTGCACTTTTGTTCCTGCAACGTTCAACCATCGAATCATCGGCACGTGAAGTTGCTGTGGCGCCACCAAACCCAGCAACCGCGCCACCTCCGTCAGCTGCTCTGGTTCCGCCCACACGAGACACGTCTGGCACGGCGGCAGTCGAGCCGCGCGGCACAGGTTCCGAGCGCGATCCATATCGACTGAACTGGCCGATCCTGATGGCGGCAGAGCGGAGTGTTGGCGCGGATGGCGATATCACTGTTCCATCCAACATCGCCAGATATGACGGAACACACGTCGAAATCAGCGGTTACCTCGCCCCACCTGTCGCGGTCGATCAGACTTCGGAGTTGCTCGTGATGCGAAACAGATGGGATGGATGCTGTATTGGAACGCCACCCACAGCGTTCGACTGCATCGAAGTGGCGCTCAGCCAATCCGTATCAGTGCGCGGGCGCCACCTCATCTCGTATGGAACCATTCGGGGCAGAATGCGCATAGAACCCTTCCGTGTCGGGCGATTTCTACTGGCGCTTTACCGCATTGAAGAAGGGACAGTCGACGGCTTTGGCCGCTGATGTACTTTCCCCCCCTTCCCTGCAATGACCCTCACTCCCCACCCCATCGCCCCTCGGACATCCGACCGTCAACCGATCAGTGATCTGGGTGCGTTTGAGATCGTGCGACGACTGCCAGTGACGACTTGGGCATTGCGACCGAACATGGAAGTCCCGCAAATCGAGCCCTGCCATGAAACGGCGAATGCGCTCCTCGCTCTTGGACGGCTCGCGGGATGGCTTGATGCGGCGGAGTGGCGCGCCGCCGCAAAGGCGAGATTGCAGCTTCGGTACTCGCTCCCCGTTCCCACTCCTCCCATTCGTACCACTCAGGCCTGGCTTGGTGCAGCAGCAGGTGGCGAGTCAGGCATCGCACATGTACCTGCGCCACCGGCATGGCTCGCCACGCTCATGCCCCAATGGGAACGAACACTCCGCGGGATTCAGCAAGATGACAAGGGCGATGGCACGCTGCTGCACCGCAAACTATGCAGCGCATCATGGACGATCTGGCTCTTCACACTATTGCAGCCATACGGGGAATCATCCCTCGCCGTTGCTCGCGCTCACGCTGCATCCATGGTGAGCAGTACGGCGGCAACCGCGGTTTCGATGGTCGCGGGTACTCCCGCCGATGACACGGCGTGCGCCGAGTATCGAACACTCCTCGGCACAACACTCGACCGCCACCGCTTCGAACGCTGGCATCGATTCTGGCTGAAGCTCGTTGCGAGCGAAGCCCAGCAGCTTCAGGCATTGCTGCTGCGGCTTGATGCAGCTCGCACAAAACTCGTCCACGCTGCGGAAGCGATGCGAGCACCAAGACACTGCGTACTTCTCGCGCACACGCTTGTCGAACGACCACAGATCACCGTCAGCGATGCGGCACAGACGCTCGATATCACCTTTCGAGCGGCACAGGCGATCATCGAAAAGTTCGTATCACAGGGTTCCCTGCGTGAAGTCACAGGGCGCAAGCGAGATCGTGTCTTCGCCTGCGATTCCCTCAGCGACCCGATGCTTCCTTGGTCGCCGCCGTTGAATCTTCAATGAACTGACTGGCGTCGCCACTCTTCGGCACTTCTGCAGTTGGCATCGCGTTGGGCGAGTTGGGAACACCGGCGCGGTAAAAACGCGCGACATAGCGGTAGAGCTGACCTCCGGGTTGCGCGGGTGACCAAGAGGATGTGGGCGGCATCGGCGTGAGCGAAGAGGACACCATTCCCTCACCCGCTGGCCGTCGTCCATTGTCGAGTCCCTTGCCCCACTGCACACTGTTGGCACCGACTGCACACGCAGCGGCAACCGCCTCGGGTTCACCGAAGCCTGCGCCCGCCGAGAAGGAGGATGTTCCGATCAGTCCACTGCCTTGCGGCTGGGCGGCGACGACCTGAACACTTGCTGTTGCCGGGAACCGATCGCCCTGATAACTGCTGAGGAACTCATTGGAGCAGCCGACGAGCAGGAGTGAAAGGAGGCTCAAGGTGAGTATTTCGAGGCGAAAGACGCTTGGCATTCGCGCATCGTAGGGGACAATGCTGCTGTGCTCCGCATTGGACCGCTCACGCTCAAGACGCCGCTGCTGCTCGCACCAATCGCCGGGCACTGTGACCTCCCGTTTCGCCTGCTCTGCCGCGAACAAGGTGGTGTTGGACTCGCGAGTACTGATCTGCTGAACTCACGCGCGATTCTGAACGGTTCTGCCAAGACCCTTGAACTTGCGGCAACCTGCGCTGCCGACGATCCCTGTGGCATGCAACTGTATGGCAACGGCGATGATCCCCTTCCCGAAGCCGCGTGCTGGGCAGTCGATCATGGTGCACACCTGATCGACATCAATATGGGTTGCCCCGTCGACAAGGTCGCCAAGAAGCACGGGGGATCGTTGCTGTTACGAGATTGCAGCGCCACCACGCTTCTTGCCGAACGCATTGTGAAGGCAGTCGAGCGCCACTCGGGCGGGCGCGTGCCTGTGACGGCCAAGATGCGGCTGGGCTGGGATCCAGAGCACTTCGTCGCGCCAAGACTTGCACGCGATCTCGAGTCCATCGGCATCCAAGCAGTCACTGTGCACGGACGGTGGACGGTTCAATTCTTCTCTGGGAAAGCCGACTGGGCGCGCATCGGTGAAGTCGTCAATGCCGTCCGCG
>Ga0194125_10000833_pt1 | contig 52605 bp, 60 predicted proteins | sample TA2KigC250mmetaG_FD_148626 | JGI IMG/M metagenome (GOLD analysis project Ga0194125, IMG submission 148626) | Freshwater microbial communities from Lake Tanganyika, Tanzania - TA2015034 Kigoma Deep Cast 250m | ecosystem: Environmental > Aquatic > Freshwater > Lake | place: Tanzania: Lake...
CGACTCACTTAACGCAGCCACTCTTCAGGCAGAACACGGGTTAGCCAACCTAGCATCCAACAGGGGAGCTCTGAAAAGCCTAACAAACTGGCCATGGATTAGTGCCATGTTGAACGCTACATAGAATTAGCTACTGCACTTAATAATGAAAAGTGTGCCGGTGACAACACTCAGGGCTTACTTGCTTCTGGATATTCAAGAAGGCAAGCTCAAGGAGGCAGCTAGAGTTTTGAGGAACAAGCCTGGCGTCGTGGCAGTGGACATAGTAGAGGTCCCGCCTGACGTAGTCGCTGTGGTAGAAGCGCCTGAGCGCCTGGAGCTGGCGGAAACAACTTTGCAGGTCCTAGAGTCGGTAGAAAACCTGGTCGATTGTGTATCGTTGTTGCCGGTTCAAGGTGACATTTGACCCCTTTGCTTTCCTCGATTGGCCGCTTCCAAGGGCTGGCACAACAATGAAATTGAGATCGGCCCAGACAAGGCAAGAGCAGATGACGGCAGGATATTCGGCAGGCAGGCTAGGGCTGAGGCTTTTAAGCCCTTTTGGCCTCAGGGTGAGCGGAGGTGCGGCAAGGCTTATGACCCCCCAGCTTTGTCTTCTCTGTACTAGCCTGCCTGCTCACAAAAAAGGGAGGAGCACCAGGAGCATTATGTCAGATGGTCTACCCAACAAGGTTGATAGCAGGGCAAATCTGAGGCCGTGTCCTGCTCCCCGTGGTCCCGTTTACCGATCGCTTGTTATGGCGTATGTTCACATGATAAAATCCCACCTAGTCTAACAAATTGTGTAAGGGAGAAGGCGTTGAATCCGCCCGGAAGGAGTCAAGATGAGTGCTAAGACAGTGAAGGTCTACTCCACGCCTACGTGCCCATATTGCAAGATGGCCAAGAAATTCCTGGAAACGAATAAGATTCCGTATCAGGACTTGAACGTGGCCGAGGACAAGGCAGCCCGTGAGGAAATGGTGCAAAAATCGGGGCAGATGGGTGTACCGGTGATAGACGTTAACGGGGAGTTCGTGGTGGGGTTTAATCAGAGCTGGTTGAAAGAGAAGCTAGGGCTGTAGCAGGGAGTTGGCTTCGGGAAGGTGACGTGCTGATGTACGACCTGATCATTGTCGGGGGTGGTCCAGCCGGGATGACCGCAGCCGTTTATGCCGCCAGAAAGAGATTGAACACCTTGCTTCTGAGTAAAGATGTGGGAGGTCAGGTCCTGTGGACGATGGGGGTGGAGAACTACATGGGCTATCAGTATGTCGAAGGCCCTGAGTTGATGCAGAAGTTTGAAGAGCAGGTGAAGCAGTTTCCCCTGGAGCAGAAGATAGGGCAGGGAGCATCGACCTTGTCCCTGTCAGATGCGGGGTTTGAGGTCAGAACAGAAGCGGGGGAAAGCTACCAGGCAAGGGCAGTGATAGTAGCCACTGGAAAGCGGCCCCGGCAGCTTAATGTCCCTGGAGAGGAGAGGCTAAAGGGAAGAGGCGTGACCTACTGCGCCATTTGCGACGGCCCCATTTTTGCTGGAGAGAAGGTAGCGGTCATAGGCGGTGGCAATTCGGCATTGGAAGCTGCCCTCGATATGGTCAAGATAGGGGATCATGTGTACCTTGTGTCTCTGACGCCTCTAACTGGCGACCAGATACTTATCGAGAGGGCGGTGAAGTCCCCCAATCTGACCGTTTTGTTAGAGCACGAGGTGCTGAGTATAGAGGGCCCAAATCGTGTGGAAAGCGTTAAGGTCAGGGATTTGAAAAACGGTGCCGAGAAGAAGCTTGAGGTTACTGGCGTTTTTGTTGAAATCGGGCTAGTACCTAACTCAGAGGCGGTCAGACAAATTGTCAGACTGAACAGGCTGGGCGAAATCGAAGTAAACTGTGCTTGTGAAACTGGTGTGCCGGGGCTTTTTGCCGCTGGTGATGTGACGAACGTGCCTGAAAAGCAGATCGTGGTGGCGGCTGGAGAGGGGGCCAAAGCGGCGCTTGCGGCTCATAAGTATCTCCAGAGGCTGTAACAAAGAGGTAGAAGATGCTTTTATGGTCGGAGGCTATCCGAAAACCAGGGATAGGTCGGAGAATCCCTTCCAACCCCGCCTGGAGCATCTGCTCCAGGCTACCCTTTTCCTTCAGTTCTCGGACATCCTCGAGCAAAGGAAGGAGATAGTTGTGACGGGGTGATGGCAAGGGAGATTGGGGGTGGTACATTGGTCTGTTTGTGATCAAGGTTCGGTTTTTCCTTTTTGGGAGAATAGTAGCTTCTCAAGACACATGAGGTGTCTGAGACTATAGAAAGGGGGGTAAATATGCTTGTACGCGATATCATGACGAGCAATGTTATTAGTGTGTCTAGCGACACTTTGATGACAGAGGCTGGAAAGACGATGGAATTTCATCGAATCGAGCGTTTGCCGGTGGTTGACCGGGGGAACCTGGTGGGTATCGTGACCAAAAGTGATTTGGAGAGGGCTGCTCCTTCAAAGGCCACCTCTCTCACCAGATGGGAGCTAAGCCACCTGCTGGGTAAGATGAAGATAAAAGAGATTATGAAGACCAAGGTTGTTACTATTGATGCCGACGCCACGGTGGAGTGTGCCATAGCTACAGCACAAAGCAACAGGGTTGGCTCCTTACCTGTCATGGAAAAAGGGCGTTTGGTAGGCATCCTTACCACCAACGACTTCTTCTATAAGATTCTGAATCCCCTGATGGGAATCGGAGAAGATGGCTCACGCATCATGGTCTACGGGGCGGGTGGGGCGGAGCAAATAAGCAGGGTGACAGAGTGCCTAAGCAAGAATGGTGTAGGGATAAAGGCCATCTGTACTGTGTTATCTCCAGACAGCAAGAAGAATGACCTGTTAGTCCACCTAGACATAGTGGATGCCAGCAAGGTGATCACGGAGCTCAAGAAGCTTGGTTTCTCGGTGGATGCCAGGGAGTTTAGGCCCTGCCCGGTGGACATTGGAACCTTCAAACCCTGCTAAAGGAGGCTGTTCAATAGGTGTCACCGTTTCTAGAGGGAAGAGTTGGTGATCGAGGCGGGCCTTCTCCTGACCGGTGGTGGATTTCGGCTTGTGCGGGAACAACAAGAAGAGAAAGCACGTTGGTCTGAGAAGCGAGGGTATGATCCTTCGGCACGGGGCAATGAAGTACGCTATGCAAACATAAATAGGAAAGGGGGAAAAGCGATGGCTTATGCGGCTAAAGATTATGGTCACCTGGTAGGAATGGAAGGATTTAGCAAGACATTGCTCAATAATCATTTCACCTTATATCAGGGCTATGTGACCAATACGAACAAGGTGCTGGACTCTCTAGCTGCAATGGTGAAGGAAGGGAAAGTCGGCAACCCTGAGTATGCTGAACTGAAGAGGCGGCTGGGCTTTGAGTTCAATGGGATGCGTCTTCACGAGTACTGTTTCGAGAACCTTGGTGGGAAGGGAACCCTGGATAGATCAGGGAGACTGGGCAAGAGACTTGCGCAGGACTTTGGCAGCTATGAAGACTGGGAAAAGGATTTCAGGGGTACGGCAGCGATGCGAGGCATTGGCTGGGCCATTCTGTATCTGGACAACATCGCCGGAAGACTAATCAACCAGTGGATCAATGAGCATGAAACGGGCCACCTTGCTGGTGGTACCCCCATACTGGTGCTGGATGTCTTTGAACATGCTTTCATGATCGACTACGGACTAAAGCGCGCTGACTACATTGAAGCCTTCTTCAAGAATGTTAACTGGGCTGCGGTGGAGGGCCGCCTGAAATAGACTGATGAATTGCCACTGTACTTCGGCGCTTGGTGAGTCGATTCGAAGGGTGCAGGTGTAGTGAAGTGGTGGGTTTCGTCCGCCTGAGAGTTTGTGAAGAAATGCGGGCCGTAGCTTCGGCCCCTCACGATTTCCAGCTTTGAAGGGGCAATAAATTCACAGCCTCTGATGCGGACTTCACCCACCCTACAAATGGATTCCCGCTTGCGCGGGAATGACAGGTGGAAGGATATGGATGATAATATCCACAATGAGCAGGACAATATTGGGTAGAGTGCCTGACGTCGGGCACTCTACTTTTGGCAGGTATTTTAGTGGCTGTGGTTGTGGGAGACTCATGGCTGAGCAGTACCAGCAAATGCCTGAGTTTGGAGGGAAAGGGGAAATATGAGGAAGGTCTATCTGGATAATGCGGCCACCACGCCGTTACTGCCCGAGGTACTGGACGCTATGCTGCCCTATCTCAAAGAGGTGTACGGCAATCCCCAATCTCTGCATAGCTGGGGAGATGAGGCTAGGGAAGCGATAGAGGATGCCCGGAGCAAGGTTGCCGTTCTCATCGGTGCTCAGCCAGAGGAGGTTATCTTCACTTCCAGCGGCACTGAGTCAAATAACTTTGCTATCAAGGGGTTGGCCATGGCACAGCAGGCTAACGGCAGGCATGTTGTTGTTTCCGCCATCGAGCACTTCTCGGTGTTGCACTCGGCTAGAACCCTGCAGAAGCAAGGTTTTGAAGTGACCGAGGTTCCGGTGGACAGGCACGGCGTGGTGAGCCCGGATGATGTGGCTAGAAGCCTCAGGAAGGATACGATTCTAGTCTCCATCATGCAGGCCAACGGCGAGGTGGGCACCATCGAGCCTATTGCCGAGATAGCCAAGGTGGTGAAAAAAACGAAGGCACTGTTTCACACTGATGCTGTGGCTGCTGCGGGCACAATACCTGTCGATGCTAGAGAACTGGGAGTTGACGCTCTCAGCCTGGCGGGCAATCAGTTCTACGGGCCCAAAGGGGCTGGTGCACTCTGGATCAGGAAAGGGGTGCGTATCATCCCCTTCCTAGAAGGTGGGGTGCAGGAGGGGGGGCGAAGGGCGGGGACTGAGAATGTGCCGGCCATTGTGGGGATGGGGAAAGCGGCGGAGCTGGCCAAACGAGACATGGAGGCCCGGATGAAGCATCTCTCCACCCTACGAGACATGCTGATTAGCAAACTGCCGTCTCGGATCGAGCATGTGATTCTCACCGGCCATCCCACCCAGCGCCTCCCTGGTCATGCCAGTTTCTGCATCGAGTTCATTGAGGGCGAGTCCATGTTAATGCTGATGAATCTCCAGGGAGTAGCGGCAGCCAGCGGTTCTGCCTGCACCTCCAGGGCACTCAAGGCTTCGCATGTGCTCACCGCTATGGGGCTCCCCCACGAAATAGTCCATGGCTCGCTCCTGTTCAGCTTCGGCCTGGGAAATACCGCCGAGGATGTTGACTACGTATTGGATGTGCTGCCGCCTATTGTAGACCGGCTACGGCAGATGTCACCGCTATATGCCAAATACTCCAAAGGCCAGAAAGGGGGGATTTAATATGCCTGCTTACAGCGAGAAAGTGATGGATCACTTCATGCATCCCCGCAATGTGGGGGAAATAGAGGATGCTGATGGCATCGGCGAGGTAGGCAACCCCGTCTGCGGGGACATGATGACCTTCTACATCAAGGTGAAGGATGATCGCCTCAGCGACATCAAGTTCAAGACCTTCGGCTGTGGGGCGGCCATTGCTGTGTCCAGCATCGTAACGGAGATGGGTACAGGAAAGACGCTGGAAGAAGCCAGGCAGATAACTCCGGAATTGGTGGCGAAGGAGCTTGAAGGATTGCCCAAGAACAAATTCCATTGCTCCAATCTCGGTGCGCAAGCTCTGAACAAGGCCATTGATAACTACCTGGAGAAGCAGGGCCGGCTAGTGAAAAACCCGAAGGAGGAGACAGAACATGAAGAAGAGTAAAGAGACAAAGGGAAAGAAGCAGAAGAATATTTGCCCCTATTGTGAGAGTGACATTGCCACGGCCCGGCTTCCCTACTGTCAGCCTTGTGGGGTAACCCTGCGCTACTGCGCCAAATGCGAGATAGCGGTGGAGAGGGAGGCGAAGGTCTGTCCTCGCTGCGGGGGCGAGTTGGAGTGGAAATAAGGGAGGTCTGCCATGGCCGAAAAGGTTACTCTGGTGGTATTCAGTGGCGAGTCAGATAGGGCGCTGGCGGCCTTCAATATAGCTATTGGGGCTGTTTCCATGGGGATGGAAGTGAGCATGTTTTTCACGTTTTGGGGGCTAAATATTATTAAGAAAAACGAAGGCTCGATCAAGAGCAAGGGGATCATGAGGAAGATGCTCAACTTCATGAACCGGGGTGGTTCAAAGAGGCTACCTTTATCCAAGTTCCACATGTTTGGTCTAGGCAAGTGGATGATGGGGAAGCTGATGCGGGATGCCAAATTTCCTTCCGTGGGGCAGATGATAGTCCTGGCCAAGCAAAGCGGGGTCAAGTTCATAGCCTGCACCACCAGCATGGGGATCATGGGGATTTCGAAAGAGGCTTTCATTCCTGAGGTAGACAGCTTTGCGGGAGTAGCCACCTATCTGGCCGAGGCCAAGGAAAGCAAGGTTAATCTGTTTGTCTAGAGGTCGGGTAAAAGTGCAATTGGAGGGCCGAGCCCAGCCGACTATTCTGGATTCCCGCTTGCGCGGGAATCCGTCATGCCCATTTACATGGGCACCACGAAGTAGGAAAATGGCTGTGCGCTGGCAATGGAAGGAGTTCGTCTTGCCATTGGTGCCGCGAGCCTGAGCGCCTATTTTCGGAAGAATGACAAATAGAACGTACAGAAGGATGGAAATGAAAGGCGGTTGGTGGGCGTAGCCCACACTGTGGATGATGACGTCCACAGCGAACAGCCCAGGTCAGGTCGGGGACCTGACACTCACAGCTAAGTTGGTGGGCCGAGCCCACCCTACTCTAAGGAGGCGGAGTTATGAAAGCGGATGCCACTCTGGACTGCGTCGGGTTGTACTGCCCTATGCCCATTTACAACACCGCCACCAAGCTGAAGCAGATGAAGGCAGGGCAGGTGCTGGAGATCCTGGCTGATGATGAGGGGATAAAGGCAGACGCACCGGCCTGGTGCCGCACCACTGGAAATGAGCTATTGGGGATCGAGGAGGAAGGTAAGACATACAAGGTGTACATCAGGAAATCTGGGTAGTCCTGATTTTGAATTGATAGAGGATGGAGGGCATTTGGCAATTGAATATGTTATGGTGATCCTTACCGAAGGAAGGAGAAGTAATCTGGTGAGGTGATGCCCCACCGCCCTGGGATTACTACGCTCGCCTGCGGCGAGCGTAGTAATGACAAATAAACACCATTGAGGAGATGAAATGGATCTTAAAGCGCTGCACGCCATCAGCTATGGTATGTATGTCATAGGTTCGAGGAAAGGGGAGAGGATCAATGGTCAGATTGCCAATACGGTGATGCAGGTGTCCTCAGAGCCACCGAAGATTTCGGTGTGTATCAACAAGGGAAATCTGACCCATGAGTTCATCAAGGATAGCGGGGTGTTTACGGTATCGATCCTGAGCCAGGATACGCCTTTAAGCTTTATCGGGGGCTTCGGATTCAAGTCGGGGAGAGAGACGAACAAATTTGATGGCGTCAACTACAAGTTGGGGGTAACCCAGGCACCAGTAGTGCTGGATAATGCCCTGGCTTACCTGGAAGCTAAGGTGATAAGCGAAACTGATGCGGGAACGCATACCGATTTCATCGGCGATGTGGTGGCTGCGGAGGTCCTGAAGAACGGTGAGCCGATGACCTACGCTTATTATCACCAGGTGAAGCGGGGCACCACGCCCAAGGCAGCCCCCTCCTATGTCAGTGAGAGAAAGGAGGCCCCTGTCAAGATAGCTAAGTATGAATGCAGTGTCTGCGGTTATATCTATGACCCGGAAGCAGGTGACCCGGAGAATGGTGTTGCCGCAGGGACTCCTTTTGAGAAGCTGCCGGAGGATTGGGTATGCCCCATGTGTGGGGCTGGGAAGGACGAGTTTACCAAGGTGGGGTGAAGTAGCGACTGGCATTAGTGGCCCGGGCCCACCAAGGCAACAGAGGTCCGCCCACAGGCGTCCAGTGATAAGCTAGCTGGCATAGGCCTGTTGGCCCCATCTGCCCAATTGAGTGGTCAATACCAAAGAAGCTCCCGTGCGGCGCCAGGTTCTTCGTGCGCAGATTGTCATAGGGGCTATTATCATCGACGCCGAGGATTGTTATCCCAAGTCATGTCGGCAGCATGCCTCTGCCAGATCCAGATGCTGATCAGGTTCCTGGCAAACTCCTTCTTCAAACACCGGCTGCTCCGCTTCTCTCCCAGAGGTCACACCGACCGCCCCATTGGGCAACAACCCGTCCATCCATGGAAAGCCGAGCTATCTCACAAAGATTGGGGCAGGATCGGCACTCAAAGGTCGAAGTATGGTACTGGGTGTCGCTGACGCTGAACCCTTGAAATTTGCTTTCGGAGCGATTGCTAACTATTTCTTCATGCACCAGAAGAGCAGCCCCGATAGCGCCCATGATTTCGTGGTGAGGTGGGACGGTGATTTCGGTGTCGAGTCCCTCCTGAAGAGCCTTTACTATTCCCTTGTTGAAGGCTACTCCGCCCTGGAATACAACGGGAGGCTGGATGTCCTTTCCTAAGGCCACATTATTGAGATAGTTCCGTACCAGCGCCTGGCACAGTCCGTAGAGAATATCCTCAGTGCGATGCCCCATCTGCTGTTTGTGGATCATGTCCGACTCAGCGAAAACAGTGCAACGCCCCGCAATTCGCACCGGGTTCTTGCTTTGCAGCGCTCTCTCGCCGAAATCCGAGATACTCATATTTAACCGCAGCGCCTGGTGGTCGAGAAAGCTGCCGGTACCGGCGGCGCAGATGGTATTCATGCCGAAGTCCGTGACCACTCCATCCCTGATAATGATAATCTTGCTGTCCTGTCCTCCGATTTCCACCACAGTCTGCACCTCAGGGATACAGAACTGGGCAGCCACTGCATGGGTAGTGATCTCGTTTTTCACCAGATCAGCACCGAGGATGACGCCAGCCAAGTATCGGGCACTCCCGGTAGTGCCCACGCCACAAATGCGAGCGCCTTCAGGCAACTGCTGTTGGATTTCTTTCAGGCCACACTGCACCGATTCAATCGGCTTACCCTCAGTCAGCAGGTAGAGGTTGGCCACCAGTTCGTTATTCTGATTGAGTAAGGCGAACTTAGTGCTTACCGAGCCAACATCAACACCCAAATAGACTTCCATTGCAACATGCTCCTCAGACCATTATCGGCTGAAGCTTACGATTACGTCGCCTGCGCTCCAGGAGATCAGCAAAGGCCTCCAACCTGGTCAACATACCAGTGTCACTTAACTGTTCATCACAAATCACAGTCAAGACTGGCATATCCTCCTCAGTTCTGAGCAAGGTATTCTGCGCTATTGTCTCAGGCATGCATGTGAAGGGTACCACATGAACGAGCCCATCGAATCCTTCGCGTGCCAAGCGCACTTTTTCGGCCACGGTTTCAAGGCCGTGTCCGCCGACATCATGCCTGAGGTAAGGGCGAGCATAATCGGCTAGCTTTTGTTTCTCACTATTGAGGACATTAAGGTACGACTTGAAGCTGGTGTACTCTGAAAAGAAGGTGGTTCTATTGCGTCTGGTCTCAATCCCCAGCTTGCCCAGCTCGGCCGCCAGGTTCAAGTTAACAAAAGGCTCCATCACCACATACAGCTCCCCGACAATGCCCACCTTAAGTGGCGTAACTGTGGAGTCTCTCGGCAACTGGTCCAGCTTCTTGAAATAGGCGCGCGCTGCGTGCTTCAGTGAGGAGAGGCTCTTGGCAGCATCAATTGCCCGGATCGCCTCCTGGAAAAGGCGCTCGGCTTCACTTTTGTCGATCGCGACGGGACGGATCCTGGCCACCTTTCGTTCCAGGTCGTCCAGGGCCTTGAGCTTAGCCGTGCCCAATCGGTAGGCAGCGATCACCTTAAGCCAGGGGGCATCGTTGGTGAAGCTCTTGACCCTGCTTAGAATAGCAGCCAGCCCCTTGGCTGAACTCGAGTGTCTCAAGAACTTGAACTCATAGCCCATGTCGCGGAGGATTTCCTCGTGAACCTTGGAGTAGTAGCCCATCCGACAGGCATTGGAGCTGGTCACCATGAACAGGGTATCCGCCCCTTGCTCCAGGCATTCAATAAAGGTACCCAGTATCATTTTGAAAGGAAGACAGGCGTATTCCGGCGAGTTTCTGGTACCTAACGAGATGGTGCGCTTGGTCACCGGTGGTGCAATGAGACGAACATCCAAGAGCTCCGCGGACGCTCTGAAAGCAGGAGCTACCAGCCCCAGGTTGGGTATACCCAATATGCCAACGCCTTCCTTTTCCTCGTGTTTCCGCAGACTGAGCGGAATATGTTTGGCGGGCGGGCGTCTTCTGCGGCGGGCCATGTCAACAAAGGCTTCGATCCGAGTGACCAACCCCCCATCTGCAGTATGCTCATCAAAGACCAGGTTGAGGAAGGGCTTCCCCACCCTCTTGGCAGCCCGCTGCACTAGCTCCAGCATCACCGAGTCTGGGCCACAGCCGAAGGCGGAGACAGAGATCAAGCCATCAGCATCACTTCGCAGGTAGTGGGCTGCTGCTCCAATGATCTCCTCCTCATAGCCCCAATAGGGCCGCTCCACCAGGTCTGACATCGAGGCTAGGAGTCGCTCCTTTCCCACCCTGTCTGACAAAAGTACGTTCACGTCCATCTTTCTCAGGCGTTGCAGAAGCCGATGGTTGACATGGTGGTCGTAGAGGAGGTAGCGGTGTCCTATGACGGCAATAGTGATGTTCGAGGCAGGATTGCCATACGAAGGTTCCTCTGCCAGATCAGATTCAGGGAACATTCTCTGGATGGCCTGCGGAGGGAGCAACTCCTGAGACTCCATCTGTAGACGGTAGGCACGATGGGCCTCCAGCGCCTTGTTCGCGGCGCGCTCCACCTCTGCTGGGACGTCTGTCAGGAAGCGGCCCACACTTTGGATGGCTTCATAAAGTTGACCGGCTCCCCTGTTCACATCAATATCGGGATCAATAACGGGAGGGCATTCCGGAACAGTTGCTCTGACGATGTCTGGCGCCCCAATGAACTTGGGACAGTTGTAGACCTTCGGTTGCATGCTGTGGAGGGATGGGATGAAGAGGTAATCGCACTTGCCTGCTAGCGAGAGCGCGTGACCACAGAAAACCTTGACCGGTAGACAGATGTCGCCCACGGCGCGGGAGCAACCGGCGGCCAGCGTCTGCTCGTTGGTTGGGGGTGAAACAACTACTTCTGCACCCAGCCCGCTGAAAAACGTCTTCCACATGGGGAGATAGTGATAGTAGAGCAAGGCCCTGGGAATGCCTATCCGCACCCCTCTCTCTTTGAGTGGAGAAGACACCATCGTTGACGCTTGAATTTGTCTTGGTTGCATTAGCTGTCGTTACCAGTCTTCTTAAGATGGAGCTACGCCCTTGCCGTCCGCACCCTTAACCTCACTGCCAAAAGCCACACGTGGGTTTCTTTCTTCGCTTCAATATACTAGAACCCCTTGCTTCATCGCTCTAGCTACCGATGGTACACCCAGGGCACCTGGCCGTCAAGCCTGAGAGAGAGGAACGACAGGTTGACTGACAACCTGCACCGCACATGCAAGTGTTGACAATGGTCTTGGTGGCTTGCAAGAATATGCTCAGTCGCTGCTGAAGTCTACGCGTTGTTTCGAGGTGCCGCTTGACAAGCGAAGAAAAGGCGAAAGGCAAGAGTTGGCTGACAGGGCTATTCAGGTGGCGCAAGGGATTCAATGAGGTCCTGATAGTTGGTCTTGTCTATGGAGCCTACCGGCTGGCCAGCGGCTCCATAGATGCCAAGAAAATAGTTGCCCTTGAGAATGCCCATGACGTTATACATTGGGAAAGGCGTATGGGGCTTTTCCATGAGCCGGATTTTCAGGCCTTTTTCTTAAGGAACAAGATTCTTCTCAACATAGCCGATACACTCTACACCCTTTTGTATTATCCAGCTCTCGTCCTGTTCTTCTTCTGGGCCTACAACCGCCATCGGAAGGAGTATTACATAGCGCGCAATGTCTTCCTTGTTTCCGCCGGCATAGCGTTTCTATGTTTCGCTTTTTATCCTGTGGCCCCGCCCAGGATGTTACCCATATTTGGCTTTGTTGATACCATGAAGGGCTATGGCGTGGTAAACTACGACTCACCAATCTTGCGAAATCTGGCCAATCCCTACGCAGCTATGCCGAGCCTCCACTTCGCCTGGACACTGCTGGTGGGAATAGGCATCTTCTGCATAGTGAAGGCCTGGTGGGGGAAAGTGCTGGGTGTCTTCGTACCCCTGGGGATGTTCGTGGCCATAGTAGCTACGGCCAACCACTTCATCCTCGATGCTGTTGCCGGGGCCGTGCTTCTCGGGCTGTCCTACGGTGTGGTAATGCTCTTTAGCGCTTTGAGGCATCGTGTCAGCTTTGCTGAACTCAGGGCAATGCTTCCCAAGAGGGCACGGGCTGCCTCCAAGAGCGGCGAAGTCCAAGGACTTGACGGATGACCTTTATTATGGTATATTCGAGCCAGAGCAGGATTGGACCATCCGGAATAAAGATCGGGAGGTGTACCATGAAGCTCAATCTAAGATATGGGGTCTGGCAGTTTATTAGGTAATGCCCTGTCTGACGAGGGCAGGGCGGGCAAAGCCAGTAGGCGGCTGGGAGCCTACGTTTAGGTGGCATAGGTCACCTTAGAGCTAGAACCCGTGAGGTCTAGCCAAAAAAGCAAAGGACTGCGGTGGAGGGCACTTCAAGAAGTGCCCTCCAGTCTTTTTCTGAGAGCGGCCCAAAGGGAGTGGAAAATCAAAACTAAACAACCTTGAGAAGGAAAACTGGTTTTGAAACAAAAGACAGCCATGCTAAAATGAGAGACAAAGTCAATCCTTCCCCATAAGCCTTTATCGGTCCCAGACGAGGCAAAATCAACCGCCCGGATCAAAAGGTCTTTGTGGGATGCAAACCTGACCGTTGCGAAATTTCTTCCTCTGCTGAAAGGAGTCCAAGGAAGACGATGAAGATATTTAGCACGCTCTCTGGTCAGAAGGAAGAATTCAGTCCCCAGGGTGAGCTGGTCAAAATATACGTCTGTGGCGTTACTCCCTACTCCGATTGCCACATCGGTCATGCCATGAGCTACATCACCTTCGATGTGGTGCGGCGCTACCTGGAGTTCAAAGGCTACCAGGTGAAGTACGTCCAGAACTTCACCGATATTGATGACAAGATCATTGACCGAGCTCAACAGTTTGGAGTTGCCCCTGCCGAGCTAGCTGAGAAGTTCATTGCCGGGTACTTCGCCGACATGGACGCGCTCAACATCAGAAGGGCTGATGTTTATCCACGAGCCACTCAGGAAATCCCCACGATTATCGAGGTGATCCGGGGCTTGATTCACAAGGGGCATGCCTATGAGGCCCAGGGCAGTGTCTATTTCAGGGTGAAGAGTGTGTCGGACTATGGGAAGCTGGGCCACCAGGATCTGGATAGCCTTCAGGCTGGGGCCCGGGTGGAGGCAGGCAGTGAAAAGGAACACCCTCTTGATTTCGCCCTGTGGAAGGCGGCCAAGCCCGGTGAGCCTTACTGGGAAAGCCCCTGGGGCAAGGGCAGGCCTGGCTGGCATATTGAGTGCAGCGCCATGTCTTTGAGGCACCTGGGCCAGACCCTGGATATCCATGGTGGGGGGCGGGATCTCATCTTCCCGCATCATGAGAACGAGATAGCCCAGTCGGAGAGTTTTACCGGCGTTGTTCCCTTCGTCAGGTACTGGATGCACAACGGGTTATTGCAACTCGGCGGCGAGAAAATGAGTAAGTCCTTAGGAGTTCTGGTCACCATTAAAGAGGTCTTGCAGCGCTTCAGCCCTGATGCCGTCAGGCTGTTTATCCTCAGTTCTCACTACCGCAGCCCGTTGAGCTTCAGCGAGGAGGGGTTAGAGGCTGCCGAGAAGGGGGTGGAGAGGTTGCGTTTGACGGCGCATGTGGAGGGTGGGCGTGGCAGTGCAGATGCCATCGACATCGCCGCGTTTCACCAGGGCTTCGTAGCAGCTATGGATGACGACTTCAACACCGCCCAGGCGATTGCCTCGGTGTTCGATCTGGCGCGGGAGATCAACCGCGCCGCCAGCGAGGGTATGGACATAAGACAAGCCCAGCAGACGTTGCTCGAACTGTGCAGCGTGCTCGGCCTGACCCTGAAAGAAAGGGAGACCAGCCAGGAAGAGAAGTTGGTGATCGAAGCAATGGTAACCGCTCGCAACAACGCCAGAAAGCAGAAGAACTGGCAGGAGGCCGACAGGATCCGCGCTGACCTGGAGAAAATGGGGATAGTGCTGGAGGACACACCAAAAGGGTCAGTGTGGCGGAGACGCGGGGCCTAAGATGGCTATTCAGCGCTGGCAGGTTCTATCGGCGTGATTTCGGCACCACTTGGGGTGCACATGCATTGCACACAATGCACACTGGGTAGCGCCATTGCCTCCTATTCAGTCGGCTGGCAATGACGCTCCCGCTGCTGTCATCGGTTGTTTATTTCCACCTCGTCTCCGATTTTGACGCCGAGCAAGGCGGCGGCGCTGCCGTTCCGCACCGCCACCTCCACGTAGCCGCTGCTGCCCACCACCGCATGTAGCTGGTCAATTTCAGCATTGGCATAGGTGGCTGCCAGCGATTCAATACGCCGCCCGGCTATCTGAAGGTGGAACCGGCCGGGGCGGAGGTCTTGCTGGCGGATGCTGGTAATAACGTTGCCGAAGATGTCAACATGGAGTACTTGCCCTACTAGCTCTCCTCCTGGCCCGAGTCGCGGTCGCGGCGGGGGGAAGACCTGGAGAGACATGGTTGGCTCACCGAATTCCTGGAGTGGCACGCCAAGGGAGAGATGGGCTGTCACCGGAGCAAAGATGTCACGACCATGAAAGGTGGTGCTCACTGGATGATGCCAGAATTTGGGATTGGTAATTTCCACGGCCATGACCCCTGGTGGCAGTACCGTCAGTGCTGCTTCAGAGGACATCCCTCCCGGGGAGGCATGGTGAAGGACGTAGCTCAGCACCCCATTGTCTGGGGCGACGAAAAGGGCCTCTTGGGTTTTTAGAATAATAGCACGGCGTCGGCTACCCACTTCGGGGTCAACGATGACCATATGAATGGTGTCCCTGGGGAAATAGCAGTAGACGGTACCCAGGACGAAGGCCGCCTGCCTGATGTTTTGCGGCTCAATGAAGTGAGAAATGTCCACGACTGTGGCCTTGGGGTTGATGCCCAGGATAACGCCCTTCACGGCTGCCACATAGGCATCCCGAAGGCCAAAATCGGTGGTGAGAGTGATGGGTTGCATTCACCGCCGATTGAGGCTAAGCGATTCTGACGCTCACTACAGCTAGAATGACGAAAATCACCACCAGGGCGATAGTGAATTGGAAGAGGGTCTTTTCCACCCCCCTTCGGGTGCGGAAGGTGGTATCTGCTTGACCGAAGATGCCCCCCAGCCCCCCTCCTCTTACCTGGAGCAAAACGATCGCAATTAGTACTATCCCGACCATTATTTGGGCGATGTTAAGATAAGTCTGCATTATCCTGCCTCAAGCTCTCGCTGTAGTATTTCGGTTGCCATCTTGGGGTTAGCCCGTCCTTTAGTTTCCTTCATCACCTGTCCTACTAGGAATTTTATTGCTTGTTCTTTTCCTGCCTTATAATCTGCCACCGCTTGCCTGTTGTTGCTGATCACCCGTCTCACCACCTCGGCTACTGCCGCACCATCGCCAATCTGGGTCAATCCCTCCTCGGCAGCAATTTGCTTGGCAGGCTTACCGGTATTGAACATCTCTTCGAAGACCTTCTTGGCAGCGGGTCCGCCGAGAATGCCCTGGTCTGTCAGCTCGAGAAGCTCCACCAGTTGGGCCGGCGCCACCCTGGATTCGCTGATCTCCATTTCGTTCAGGTTAAGCAGACGGGCAAAGTCTCCCAGTAGCCAGTTGCTTACGGTCTTGGCTCTCTTTCCAGCCGGGCCTTCTTGGGACAAGCGGACACAAGTTTCAAAGTAATCGGCCAGGGCCTTGGAATTGGTGAGGAGATTGGCGTCGTAGAGGGGCAAGCCGTATTGGGACATGAACCGGTCTCTCTTGGCCTCGGGGAGCTCCGGCAGCCGCGACCTGATTTCCTCCACCCACGATGGACTGAGGGTCAACGGGGGAAGGTCAGGCTCAGGGAAGTACCGGTAGTCGTGTGCGTATTCCTTGCTCCGCTGAGATTGGGTTATCCCTCGCTCCTCTACCCATCCCCTGGTTTCCTGAACAAGACGCCCGCCTTCCTCAGCCACCTTTCGCTGCCTTTCGGCCTCATATTCCAAGGCACGGTACACTGCCTTAAAACTATTCATGTTCTTCACTTCAACCTTAGCCAAGCTCTCGCTGGAGCCTGCCGGCCTGATACTGACATTAGCATCACACCGGAAGCTGCCCTCCTCCATGTTCCCGGTGGATACTCCTAAGTATCGCAGAATGTTACGTAACTTGACAAGGTATTGCTTGGCTTCTTCGGCGGAGCGCAGGTCAGGCTCAGAGACAATCTCCATCAACGGCACTCCAGCACGGTTGACATCCACCAAGCTCACCGATTCACCCCAGGGAGTGGCGCGATGCAGCAGTTTTGCCACGTCCTCCTCCATGTGAACCCGCGTAATGCCGATGCGTTTCTCCTGGCCGTTGGCTTCGATCGTCAGCCAGCCCCGGACACCTATGGGGGCATCATACTGGGAGATCTGGTAGCCCTTCATCAGATCCGGGTAGGGATAGTTCTTGCGGTCGAATTTGGTAAACGGTGGTATGGTGCAGTTCAGTGCCAGCGCCGTCATTACGGCATATTCTATCGCCTTCTTGTTAATGACAGGCAATACCCCTGGCATGCCCAAGCACACTGGACAGACATGGGTGTTAGGCGGAGCATCAGCGTAGTCCGCTGAACAGCTACAGAACATTTTGCTGCGTGTCAAGAGCTGGACGTGCACCTCCAGGCCGATAATGGTTTCATATTCCATGATTTAGCACAGATTTCCTACTATAGCACAGACGATAGGGCGTGTCTATTTGGCGGTGTGCGCTGGACGCAGGGACAGGGCTGTATCCCTTCACGGGACCTACGACTAACCTTTTGTTCGCTTTTTCGTTTATATTGTATGCACCTGACACCGCAGGACTCGGTCAGGCCTGATCAGAGAGGTAATCAGGTGCATGAAGAAAGCTTAGTACAACGTGCCAAACGGGGAGAGCCGGAGGCCTTCGAGCAGCTATACGAGGCAAACTTCGACAGAATATATCGATATCTGTGCCTGAAGATGAGAAACCGTGCTGATGCAGAGGACATGACACAGCAGGTCTTTCTCAAAGCGCTGGAGTCAGTCGGTTCCTTTCACTGGCGTGGAGTGTCCTTCTCTGCCTGGCTGTTTCGCATTGCTCACAATCAGGCGGTGGACCACTTCAGGACGAAAGGGAAACAAATGACGCTGCCTCTTGACGAAACAAGATCAGCCTCTATGGCTGACCTTGATCCGGTGGCACTTGCCGAGCAGAAGCTTAGGATCGAAGAGTTGGCGGTGGCTTGCCAGCGTCTTTCTGAGGCACAGCGGGAAGTCATCTCGCTGCGCTTTGCGGGTGGACTGTCCGTGGCTGAAACAGCCAAGGCGATGGGCAAGAGTGAGGGAGCCGTAAAGGTCTTGCAGCACGACGCCATAGTGAAGCTGCGCCGCATCCTTTCTGCGAGTGATGGGGAGAAATAGATGGCGAAAGAGTTTGAAGATATTTTGAACGAGTGTATTGACCGCCTGCTTCAGGGGGAAAGCCTGGAGCAGTGTCTACAGCAATATCCGGAGCAGGCGGCGGAGCTCAGGCCCTTGCTTGAGGTGGCCCTGGCTGCCCAGCACGCCTCTGCCGTCGAGCCGCGTCTGGAGTTCAAGGCCGAAGCCAGGTACCAGATGCACTCTCTGCTTCACGCCAAGGAGCGCAGACGCCAGCCGAAGCAGATCCCTGTCTTAAGCTGGTTGCCACGTTGGGCGACCATTACGCTGGTTGCTGTCTTCGTTTTTTTTGCGGCGGGCAGCGGCACGGTAGCTGCTGCCTCTGGCAGCCTACCCGGTGATACTCTCTATGCGGTGAAGCTGGCGACGGAGCGGGTGCGGCTCGCCTTCACCTTTTCGGGTGCAGGCAAGGCCAAACTTGAGGCCAAGTTTGCCGGGAAACGTGTTGAGGAGATGGCGCGGATAGCGGAGAGAGACGATACTGAGAAGGTAGAAGCGCTTCTATCCCGTTTAGAGGGCCACCTGAGGCATGTGGAGAAATTGGCAGCCAAGGTCGGGGAAGGAGAGTCAGGAGACGAGAAGCGGGTCTCTGCACTGAGGCAGCACTTGCAGCGAGAGGCCGTGGAGGATCTGGATATTCTTGAAGTGGCGGAAGGGGCATCCCCCGACCAGGCCAGACGTGTCATCACCGAAGCCAAGGAGAAGCTGGTCCAGAGTTACTTGACTGCTCTTGACGCTCTGGAAGGCGATGGGGCTGGGGGATGAGGGGAGGGCTTGTTGGTGGTTTACCCTAACCTTTGGCCCCCCTCTTCGTTATAAGGAGTGGAGGGTCGATAAGTTGGAAACAAAGGAGATGCTGTCTTGAATAAGAAGTGGCTGATAGCAGGTGTGGCTTTTCTTGTTGCCCTGGCGGTGGCTTTGCCACTCATTTTCGTAGGTGGGGGGAAAGACGCGGGGCTTTCTCTGAAGGTGACCAGCCCGCAGGATGAGAGCATCGTCTATACCTTTGAGACTGTGGTGGCGGGTGTCACTGCTCCTGATGCTGTGGTGAGCGTGAACGGGATTCTGGTGGACGTGGATGCCCACGGTGAGTTCAGCACCACCATCAGCCTAGAAGAAGGACCAAACTCTATTGAGGTCATTGCCAGTGACTATGAAGGCCATGAGGCAAGCAAAATTCTGACCGTCATCTATTTAGCTTAGGGAGGAACTGAAACATGGGCAAGATCTTGTTGGTTGTTATGTCATTGGTTTTGGTCTGTGGGCTGGTGCTGGGCAGTGCAGCCAGTGCCACAGCCCAGGGCACCGAGGAGACTGCGGCGCCGCGCGGCCTTTTCGGGACGGTGGAGTCCATCAGCGTCGATGCCTATGGCAACGGCTCTATCACCCTGAAGGATGTGGAGCAGCCAGTGATCGTTAACGCGGATACCAGGTATCACATCCCCACCGTTGTCCCGCCGTGGCAGGTCTGGAGTGAACTCTCGGACGAGGGGAAACTCCGCGTGCAGGGCGCTGTTCGGGTAGCGATACTTCTGGCGGAGCCTGCCAGCGAGCGGATAGCTTTGAAGGTGATGGTGATCCCTCAGCGGCCAGTGTACAGCCACCAGGTGGGCGTGGTCGTCAGCGTAGATGGGGACACGGTCACTATCCTGAACAAAGCAGGGAAAGAGGTTACCATCGCGCTACCTGAGGGTGTCGAGGTAACCCCTGGAGAGTTTGTCATTCTGGTTGCTGGGAGGTTTGCCAATCAGGCCCGTCTGAGGGTGATGGCGGCCCACGAAATTTCGCAGCTCGCTAATCGGCTGCAAAACCAGATGGAGGCGGCCCAGGGGCCGCAGGACTTCGGCCGCTTGAGCGACTTGCTGGAGAAGACCTATGAAAGGCATAGGAGGGTTCTGGAGCGTGTCAGGGCCAAACTGGAAGAGAGGCATCAGGTGCAGATGAGAGCCATCGAAGCAGTTGAACAGGCGATGAATAGGTGGAGAGTCCACCACGAAAACGCTCTTCAGAGGATGGAGCAGATCAGAGAGAGGATCAGGGCTGGCTGGGAAGAGTGGAAGGCGCAGTGGGGTAAGGTTGAAGGCACCATCGTCAGTGTGGATCTCGATGAGCAGACAGTGACCATCGCTCCTGGGGAAGGGATACAGGTTGCACTGAAAGTCACCGAATCCACCCAGATAGTTAAGGACGGTAGGCCTGCTACCCTGGCCAATCTGGCCGAGGACGATGTGGTCAGGGAGGCAATCTATTCCGCCGAGACCCTCGAGGCCCGGGTTATTGTGGTTGGTGCCCCGCAATGGAAGGCGCGCTGGAGCCAGGTTACCGGTGCCATCGCCGATGTGGACCCTGATGCGCAAACAGTCACCATAACCTCCATAAAAGGGGATACCGTCACCTTGAAAGTCGTAGCCTCCACCCGGATAGTAAAGGATAACAGGCATGCTACACTCGGTGATTTGGAGCCGGGCGATATCGTCAGAAACGCGGTCTACCTAACGGACACGCTGGAGGCCAAACTTATTATTGTCGGTACCCCAAAGGCTGGGCCTGGGCGACCTTAGACCGGAAGTGCACCTCCTGAAGCTGGCTGGCATGCCGTTGGCTGGTGCTTATTTGTGGAAGTACCGTTACAAATATCATGAGTGCGTTTAGCTTGAGCCAGTGTGGTAACATTCGCACAATTAGGCACTAGTCTTGAAGGGCGAGGGCTGGCGGATGCCAGCCCTCGCCCTGTTTACTACTTTCCCACGCAGAATTTACTGAAGATCGCTTCCAGGAGGTCATCCTGCACCGTCTCGCCTGTAATCTCTCCCAAGGCGCTGGCTGCGACGCCGAGGTCAATGGTAATGAAATCATCGGGCGTGCCCGCAGCGATACCTGATAACGCCTGGCTCAGGCTTCGCTCTGCTCTTTCCAGGGCTTCCTTCTGGCGGACGTTCTGCACCAGCAGGCCATCGGAGACCAGAACCCCGCCCCCCAAAGCCAGGTCTACCATCCTTTCCTCCAGTTGCACCAGGCCTTCTCCCGTTAGGGCTGAGATGCGCACCACCTCCCATCTCAGTCCCCTCAGCACGGCTTGCTGAGGCAAGTCGCACTTGTTGGCTGTCACCAGGACCGTCTTCTTACCCAGAAGATCCATTATCTCTCTATCGGCGGCGGTCAGTGGCTCGCTGATATCGATCACCAGAAGAATAAGGTCGGCCTGCTCTATGGCTTTCCGGCTGCGCTCCACCCCCAGGGATTCCACCAGGTCCTTACTGCGGACGATTCCGGCGGTATCCACCAGGAGAAAAGGGACGCCCTTCAGGTTTACCACCTCTTCAATGGTATCCCGCGTAGTCCCGGGAAATGCGGTGACGATGGAGCGATCCTGGCGGAGTAGCCGGTTCAGGAGGCTGGACTTGCCAACGTTAGGTCGGCCCACAATGGCTGTCCTCACCCCCTGACGGTACACGATTCCGGCATCAGCGCTGGCGATCAACCCCCGCAGGCTCTGTAGTGCCTCGCTCAGCGGCCTGACGATATCCTGCGGCTCTATCTCATCATCAGGGAAATCTATCCTGGCGGCAAGGTAGGCCAGGGCCGACATGACCTGGTTGCGGATCGCTCTGACTGATGCCGAGAGGCCTCCCTCCAGTCCCTGCACAGCCAGCCGCAGGCTAGCCTCTGTCCGGGCGCTGACTATGCCCAGCACTGACTCAGCCTGGGCGAGGTCAATACGGCCGTTGAGGAAGGCTCTCAGGGTGAACTCACCTGGGTTAGCCAGCCTCGCCCCGTAGCGTAGTACCAATTGCAGCGTGCGTTGCAGGGGCAAAGGCCCGCCATGGCAGTTGATCTCCACTATGTCTTCTCTGGTATAGGTATGCGGGGCAGGCATATAGGAGATCAGCACCTCGTCCACTACCTCACCCTGGTCAGGATCGATGATATGCCCGTAGGCGAGTCGGCGATGGGAGAGCTTTCCCCGGAAAACCGTCTTGGCGATGGGAAGAGCATCCTTCCCGCTGAGGCGGACGATCCCTATCCCCCCCTCCCCCAGGGGCGTGGAAATGGCCGCAATGGTATCCTGGTACATTTTCTTGTTCTCAATAATATCACGTGGTGGACTGAAGAAGTAGGCCAGTAGCTAAGGGCGAAGTATTTGCGGCGAATGGCCTAACGGTTGCTAACATCAGTGGCTAGGACTGCCTCTGGACAAGGGGAGGGTCGATTTCAGTTTGCTACGGTCGGGACTGGCGTTGGAAGAACCGCGCTGCTGTGATCAGGGCTCCTACTTGCCCGGCGCCCTATTCGATGCTCTCGATCTGGTACTGGCGCTCCCCTACCGGAGCGACCACTTTTGCCACATCGCCTTGACGCCGGTTTAGCAGGGCTCTACCTATGGGCGAGACCATCGAAATCCTGTTGTTGGCCGGGTTGGCCTCGTTCTTGGTGACCAATGTGTAGGTTACCTTCACCCCTGAGGCGATATCGCACACGGTGACCTTGCTCCCCAGCCTCACGATAGTCGCTTCCGTGTGTTCTTCGTTCTGCACCAGCACGCCGGTACTGATGGCTGTCTGTATTTCCCTGATTCTGGCCTCTATCTGGTCTCGCTGCTCTCTCGCTGCCTGCAAGGGGGCATTTTCACGAAAGTCCTTGTCTGCTGCGGCGCGACGCAATTCCTCGGCAATTTGGGCACGCTCCTCCTCCAAAGTAGCCAGTCGCGCCTTCAGTTTGACGTGGTCTTCCGGGGTCAGAATGACCTCTTGTTTTGGCGCGACCCGCACCCGGCTCCTGGTGACAGTCTTTTTTGTCCGCAGGTGCGTAGCCAGAGTGGTCTTGACCAGTTTTTCCTTCTTGGCGTAGGTCAGAAAGCTTCTGACTGGTTCCAGTCTCTTGGAGACGTCACCAGTAGATTTTGCCACCCACTCGGCGTAGTTCTCGATCTCCAGGGGGGTGATTGCGCCTACCGGGCGGTTCTTGCCATACCACTGGACGAACCTGTTGATTTCCTGCTGCTTATCCTTGCTTTCCTCAGCCGGCAGTGAGGTGAGGAAAGCAAGCACTGCCTCTCCCAGGTTTAAGCCTTGCCTCTCCATACCCACGGCCTGCCATTTTATCACAAAAGGCCGCAGTTTACCAACCATAGCTCAGGCGATCTGCCAGGAGGCGCGGCAGGCCTGCCTTCAGCATTTTTTGCTGAGTGATCGGGATGTTGTACCGCACCCTGTAGTGGTGGATCGCCGCCGCGTCCGTATCCAGAATGGCGTAGCTAGCCCGCGGGTCGCCATCCCTGGGCTGGCCAACCCCGCCGCAGTTGATGATGAGGCGGTTCCTTCCCTCCTTGAGGAAGAGCTCGCCGGGAAGCTGCCGCACCCGGCAAAGGTCGTCCTGGTCAAGCTCGAAGATGAGCGGGACGTGAGAGTGACCTACGAGGCAGAATCTGGTATCGAAGCAGGCGAAGTTGGCCCTGGCAATTTCAGTGGACATAACGTATTCCCAGATGGGCTCGCGGGGGCTGCCATGGGCTAAGGTGAAATCGTCCCGTTGCAGGGTCTGGGGCAGACTGCGCAGATAGTTAACATCCTCAGGGCTGAGCTGCTTAGCCGTCCAGTGGGCGGCCGCCGCTGCCTCGGGGTTGAAGTCCCTGGTATCGAGCCTGCCTATAGCGGCCCAATCATGATTCCCGGCAACACAGAGGTGGCGATGCTGGCACAGGAGCTGGATACATTCTCTGGGGTCAGGGCCGTAGCCCACCACATCCCCCAGGCACCAGATCTCCTCGAAACCGCCTCTCCTCTCTGCATCCTCCAGCACCGCCTGGAAGGCGGCCAGGTTGGCGTGAATGTCCGCCAGGATGGCACAGCGCATATCAAATCCTGGTGAACTATAGCAGGTTTGAAGTTTGTTCGCCAGCTCGCATTTGCGTATAATGGGAAAACCAGCGTGAGGCTGCGTACAACAGGTGTAGCTGAAGGAGGTACAGTGAAATCGATAAGAATCGTCTCAATCGTTGTTTTGGTGTTGATGTTAGCCTCAGCTGGTGCCGGCGTGGGTTGTGGCGGCAAGGGGGGAGGCGGGGCAGGGGGAGGAACGGCAGCCCGTATGATGAGCATGATTCCTGAGGATGCCAGCCAGTTCATGTTCGTGGACATCAAAACACTACAAGGTGATGAAGACCTGGAGAGTCTCTACGAGGACATGTTCAGCGATATTGATGAAATGCTGGCAACCTTCGGCACACAGGTTGGCGATATACGTCGTATCGCCGGGAGTGGTGAGCAGTTGCTCCTTCTCGATGGTAGTTTCAAGCTAAGCGAGGTAAGGGATACGCTGGAGGACCAGGGTTTTGATAAGAGCGAATATAAAGGTGTAGAGGTGTGGGAAGACCCCAGTGGATATGCATGGGTGGCTGTGATGGGGAATCTCATTGTTGTTGGAAGCAAGGATGCTGTTGAAGATTGCATCGACGTAATCAAGGGAGGGGAAAGCTCATTGCGAGACAACCGGGATGCCAGAGAGGTGATGGATCGGCTGCCGAGTGGGATAGTTATGGGGTTGGGAATAGGTGAGGCCTTCAGCGAAATAATAGACCAAGAGTATGAAGGCCTTAAGGTTGGAGGTATGTCGCTGGCCAAGAAAGACAAGAACACTCTGAGGGCGGCAGCGGTAATGAAGTTTGAGGATAGCGACGCCGCTCAGAATGCTGCGGACAGAATTAAGGACGACTTAGAGGAAGAGAACTTCAAGAACATCAAGATTGACCGTGATAACGAGTTCGTGAAGGTAACGGCTGAGATAGCTATCGAGGATTTCCTTGCGCAGAATAATGACTAGTGCTTTCTTGCCGAAGTCGGCGAAGGGTCTCAGGTTACGAAGCACTAATCCCTGGCTGGTCTGGCATTGTCTTGAGTGAGTATCGTGTCCCGGATCTGGCACCCCCTTATGCCCTGCTGACTTCGCTGGCCCTCGCTGCTGGCTCCCCACGGCACCGGGCTGGGATCGAAGAGGTTCAGAGCTAGCCAGCCCATATTCTCCAGCGAGGGGTCTTTCGCCATTTGGTAGGCGTCGTACCCTATGCTGGCGACGGCTACTACCGCAAGGATGATGGCGAAGAAAAAGTGCCCGCTGGGGTCGGTGTACTTGAGCGGGTTGTTGAGGCAGTATGTGTACCTGTTAAGGTTCTGCGGATCGGAAGGATCAGGGACTATGCTGTCGGCACTGATGAACCTCCCGATCGAGGCGTCGTAGTACCTGGCATTATAAAAGTAAAGGCCGCTATCGTCAAGCCGCTGGCCGCTTGGTGGGCGAAGCCCGCCCTACTCTACTTGACACGGTAATGCCAACTTATCCACACAATTTAGCATACATCCGCTAAATGATTGACGGATTGGAAAAGGTTCGTTATGATAAGGTCGAAAGACTCCTTGCCAGGAGGGTCAGATGTTAATCGCGGCCATGGTATTGGGGCTTCTGGTAGGTGTGGGGGAATTCCTGGGCGGGCTAGGATATTTGGCAGCCATTGCTGCTGATTCGGGAGTCATTCATTGGTGGGCAGTGGCGCTTGTACCCATAGGTCTGGTCGCTACCCTTGGAGGTGTTTTAGCGTTGTCGAGGCCCGGCATGGCGGCGATTCTATTGCTGTCGTCCTGCGTTGCAAATGCTGTTGTCGGGCTGGTTTCAATAGGGCTCGATGAAATCGGAGGAAGTTTTCTTCTTTGGCCAGCCGTGTTTCTAGCCCTGGCAGGAGCGCTGGCTTTAGGCAAACAACTTAGAAGACCGCCTTCGGCGTAGTGTTCGAGTCGTCTGAGGAATCCTGTCCTTGCAGGTGAGCACCTCTATCCTCCGGCTCCTGACCACCCTATTCTCCATCCCCCTGCAATGAGTGCGTAGCCAGTACTCATCTGTGGAACAGCCCACACCGCAGCGATTGCCATCAGTGGCCGCAGGGTGAATACAGTCATTCCCCTTGAAAGGACTAAGACCACCCCCTCTTGAAAGAAAGCCAAGCCATCAGTGGAACTATGGTGGTTTCCGCCCTGTCCATTACCCCGCGCCGCTCCGTGCGATTGAGGTTATGACCCCAATTGAAATATAATCTTGCCCATGAAGGTCTCGGAACTGGGGGAGTTCAAACTCATCGATTTGCTTTCGGAGATAGTCTCCCGTGGCGTGGCAGACCCGCGCATCCTGATAGGGCCTGGCGATGATGCCGCCGCCTGGCGGGTGGGCGATGCCACCTTACTGGCTACCACCGACACCATGGTCCAGGGGGTGCATTTCACGGCGGAGAGCCCCTGGAAGGAGGTGGGCTGGAAAGCGCTGGCCAGTAATCTGAGCGACATTGCAGCCATGGGGGGCGTCCCGCAGTATACCCTGGTGTCCCTCTGCCTCCCGGGAGACACGGAAGTCGATGACGTTGTCCAGCTTTGCCAGGGGATGATGGAGGTGGCAGACCGTTTCCAGGTGGCAGTGATCGGGGGCAACATCAGCAGTGCTCCCGTGGCGGTAGTCACCCTGACAGTGATAGGCCAGGCCCAACCTGAGGGTATCCTTACTAGATCAGGGGCAGCGCCCGGCGACCTTGTAGCCGTCACCGGCTATCTGGGCTCCTCGGCGGCAGGCTTGAAGATGCTGACCGATCATCTGCAGTTCACGCCGCAGACCACGGCTTTTCTGAGGAAGGCCCACCTTCAGCCGTGGCCGAGGATTGCCGAAGGGCAGCTCCTGGCGCAGCAGGGGGTGCGGGCTGCCATAGACATCAGCGACGGCCTGATGGCCGACCTGGGTCACCTCTGTAAAGCCAGCCGGGTGGGGGCGGTGGTAAAGGCGGATGCTATTCCTATCCACCCGGAGGTGAGGGCAGCCTTCCCGCAAGAATGCCTGGGTTTCGCTCTGGCCGGAGGCGAGGACTATGAGCTTCTGTTCACCGCCAGCGACGAGGTTATCGGCCGGGTGAAAGCCGCGATGGAACGGTCAGAGCATGCCGCCGATTGCCCCGTAACGTTGATTGGTGAAATAACCCGCGCGGGTGGTGTATCCGTGGTTGATAAGGAGGGCGAGCCTCTAGTGGCAGGCGGGAAAGGCTGGGATCATTTCAAGAAAGGGGGCTGAAAAGTGGAGAGAACCCTGGTATTTGTCAAACCCGATGGAGTACAGAGGCGGTTGGTGGGCGAGATAATCTCCCGCCTGGAAAGGAAGGGCCTGAAGATCGTGGCCCTGAAGATGCTTCGGATGGATAGAGCAATGGCGGAGCGCCACTATGGTATCCATCGGGACAAGCCCTTTTTCTCTTCACTGGTGGACTTTATCACTTCCGGCCCCATCGTCGCCGCAGTGGTGGAAGGGAGGCAAGCTGTGGACGTAGTCCGCCGCCTGATGGGTGAGACCGATCCTCTTAAAGCTGCTCCAGGGACAATAAGGGGGGACTTGGGGATGGAGGTCCAGGAAAACCTCATCCACGGCTCTGATTCGGAGGAAAACGCCCGAAAAGAAATAAGCCTCTTTTTCTCCGACAAGGAAATAATCGGCTAGCAGCGTGGCTGAGTGATGCGATGACTAATCAGTCGGACTACGCTGCCCTGGACAGGCCGGAGCTGGTTCAATTCGTTTTCTATCCGCGGCAAGACTTCACCACCCCTCCCGCCGGCGCCACCGACCACCTCATCCCTGTGGGCAAGAACGCCTCCATTTCATGCCGCTTCTATGTTCATTCCTTCAATTCGCCTAACATCCTCTTCTTTCACGGCAATGGCGAAGTGGTCAGCGACTATGATTTCATCGCCCCGATGTACCACCGCATCGGCATGAACCTCTTCGTGGCTGACTACCGGGGCTACGGCGCCAGCAGTGGAAGGCCGAGTTTCAGCACCATGGTGGCTGACTCCCATCCCATCTTCGCTGCTTTCCAGGAAATGCTGTGCCGCGACGGCCACGGTGGCCCGCTCTTTGTCAAAGGTCGCTCTCTGGGGAGCGTTTCCGCCATCGAACTGGCCTCCTCTTATGGCGACAGGATAGCAGGCCTGATCATCGAAAGCGGGTTTGCCAGCACGATCAGGCTGATGACCCGCCTCGGCTATCCGCCGGACTTACTGGGCATCAAGGACTCGGGCTTTCCCAACCGCACCAGGATACGCACCGTGAACTTGCCCACCCTGATCCTGCACGGTGAATACGACAGCCTCATTCCGCTGGAGGAAGCCAGAGACCTGTACGATAATGTGGCTACAGAGCATAAGCACCTGGTGGTCATTCCCGGGGCGGACCACAACGACATCCTGATCCGCGATATGGCCCTTTACTTCGGCGCTGTGGAGGAATTTGTCCGCGCCCACGCCCGTTAGCCTCCCAGTGGTTACAGGGACAGAGCCAGGTTGAGATAGAACCGAGCGGCCTGTACCACCTGGTCGAAAGAAACCGATTCCTCTGGAGTGTGGGCCGCCTCCAGGCGGCCAGGGCCCAGGATGATGGGGTCCACCCCCGCGCTCCAGAGCACGTTGCCATCCGAGTGGCTTCTGAAGTCCTGTGGCTCCCAGGGCAGCGAGGTTTTCTGATAGACCTCTTTCAGCTTTTCCACCAGGGGCCTCTCCGGCGAAATGCGGTAGCCGGAATAGGTTTCTTCGAATCTGACATAGGCATCAAGATGGGGGATACTCTGGCTGGCCGTCCCCACCAACTGCTCAATCTCCGCCCTCAGAAGGTCGATGCTGGCATCAGGCGGCAGGTGAAGGTCCAGCCAGGCTTCACACGTGTCAGGCACCACAAACCCGCCGGGGAAGCCCGAAAGTTCCCTGATATTGTACACCAGCCCGTAGGGCACAGAAGTGGTATACTCTGTGACCTTCAAAAGGAGCTTCAGCATCGTTTCGATGGCGTTTTGCCCCAGTTCCGGCATGGAAGAGTGGGCCCTTTTGCCACTGGTGCGCAGGAGGACCTCGAGATAGCCGTAATGCCCCAGACAGGGCGTCATGTTGGTCGGCTCGCCGACCACAGCCCAGGGAAAACTGTATTCGCGGACGAGGGCTTTGGCCCCATCGCTGTCTTCCTCTTCGCCCACCACCAGGGCCAGGCCCACCGGTGGCAACGCACCGCTCTTGCTGGCCAGCGTGGTGAAGGCCTCTATCATAGCAGCGCAACCGGCTTTCATATCCGCGGTACCCAGGCCGGAAGCCACGCCCTTCTCCTCCTGGAACTCGTAGTCCAAAATGTCGTGGGCCGTAGCGGTGTCCAGGTGTCCGACGAAGCACAGGCTCACCTCATCTGCCTTGTCGGGCAGCACCAGCAGGTTGAAGCGGTTCTCGTCAACCTCCTGCTTGATGGGAGCCAGGCCGTGCCTTTTGAGGTATTTCGCCGTGTATTTCAGGATCTCTTCTTCTTTTCCCGATGGGCTGTAGATGTCCACCAGGTCCTGAAGGAGATTCCTCAGTCTTTCGGGTTGCACATCCACGGGTTTGTCAGGCATGGTCTCGACTGCCGTTCGTTGGCTTCTTTGTCATATCTGTGGCTTTGGCTGTTTATGGCTAGTGGAGGGCCGGTGCTTTTTCTTCGCTGCTTTCCTCGGCGGCAACCCCAAGGTCTTGGCCAGCCAGACGTGCTCACTGCGGGGAGAGAAGCCCAGCGCTTCAAAGAAGGCGATGGCCCTTGCATTGTTGCCTTCGGTATCGGCGATGATCATCCTCACCCCCTCCTCCTCCAGCCTGTCCTCCAGCCTGGCATAGAGACGGCGTGCCAGGTTGGTTCCCTGGAAAGCCTCATCCACCCCTATCCAGCCCACGTAGCCGTATTTTTTCCAGGCGGTGCCTTCTTTCTCGATGGTAGTACCCAGTATGAAGCCGACCACCCTTTCATCGAGCTCGGCCACCAAACAGTAATCCGGGTCAGAGGTGAAGTAGTCGGCCACCTCGTAGCCATCCCAGGTGCGGTACAGGATGGGGAAGTCTTCGCTGGTGAACAGTCTCTCCCCCAGGTGGTAGACAGCAGCGACATCGTCTATGTCCATCTGCCTGATATCTATCTCGTGCTTTTCTTTCTCTTCGGTATTGTTGTCTGGTGGCATTATGCAGTCCTCTTTATGCTCAGAACTTCATTTACGGAGAAGCCTCTGAAACTCCTCCGGCGTGATCTCGATGTCGTCGTAGTAAACCGCGTGGCTCCCTTTCTGGTGGTCAAAGACAAACCCTGGTTTAGTGGCTACACGAACCACATCCCTGGCCTTGACCGCCGGGAGCTTTGGACTCAAAGGGCAACCTCAACGGGCTTGATGAGGATATCTGCCCCGGGCGCCGCTTCACCATGCTTCTGGAGGCTCTCCAGATAGGCCTCTATTGCCTCGCGGACATTGGCCAGGGCCTCCTCCAGGGTATCTCCCTGGGTATGGCACCCTTTAAGAGCAGGGCAGAAGGCATGGTAACCACCGTCCTCCTCCCGCTCCAGAATTACCGTATAATGATGCCTTTGCATATCTGCCTCCTGCGGTCACCTCTTTTCACTCGCGAGGCGACTCTCACCCTACTCCAGACCCAGTATAGTGGGTTACGGTGGTTGTTATCAAGAACTGTTGTCTACTCGGGTTGAAGAAAAGGAGAATGCCTTTGTTTCATTTGCTGGGCAAGAAGCAATAATAGCTTCAGAAGCTCATACCTGGCTCTATGCCATCCCCGTTGCTCATCGTCGGCTGGCAGAGGTAAAGCCCACGTTGCTCCCGCTATGTCCTCTCCACCGAGGCAACCGCATGTACCGCTATCCCCTCCCCCTGTCCCAGAAACCCCAGGCCCTTGGATGTAGTGCTCTTCACGCTCACCTGATCCACACTGATTGCCAGGGTCTCAGCGATGGCCTGCCTCATCAGGGGGATGAAGGGAGACAGCAGTGGACGCTCGGCCACAATAGTGGCATCGATATTGCTTATCTGCCAGCCCTGGGTGCGGAGAAGCGTGCCAGTGTGTCGGAGGAGGTTCACACTGGAAACATCCTTGTACTTTGGATCAGAGGAGGGAAAGTGGGCGCCAATGTCTCCTAAAGCGGCGGCACCCAGCAGAGCATCGATAATAGCATGGACCAGGACGTCCGCATCGCTGTAGCCATCCAGACCCTTGTCACAAGGTATCTCCACTCCTCCCAGCACCAGCCTCCTCCCCCGTATCAACGGGTGAACGTCATACCCGACGCCGACCCTCATCCCCTCCTCCCCAAGATGATTTCCGCCAGAACCAGATCCTCCGAGGTAGTGATTTTGATATTGTCGTAGGAACCCATGTAGACCTTCACCTTGTATCCCAGGGCCTCCACCAGGGCGGCGTCATCTGTCACCTCTCCACTTCTGGCGCCGTAGGCCTCAATTATTATATCAGAGCGGAATATCTGGGGGGTCTGAGCTACCCACAACTTCTCTCGATCGGGGGTGTTCTCAATGACTCCCTGGGCATCAACTATCTTCACCGTCTCCTTCACTGGCACAGCGGCAATAGCTGCCCCGGTGCGGCGAGCTTCTGCCAGCCCGCGCCCGATTAGATCGGCGGTGAGGCAGGGTCGCGCCCCATCGTGAATCACCACCCACTGACAGCCCTCCAGCCTTTTAAGCCCCTTGGACACCGAATCCTGCCGCCGTCTCCCACCACGGCATACGTCTGTCACCTTAGAAAACCCGCGCTCTGCCACCAGCCTCTTTCCGCGCTCCAGGCCAGCTTCGTTCAACACAACGACTATCTGGTCAACTGCATCACACCCCTGGAAGACATTGAGCACGTGGGTCAGAACGGGCTTGCCAGCCACGACGGCAAATATCTTGTCCACCCCGCCTAGCCGCTGGCTGCTGCCAGCCGCCGCAATAACAACACCTACCTTGTCTCGCATAGCCTGCTTACCTTGATATTCGTCTCCCTCAGATGTTAGAATGGGCTCGTGTGGTGGGCGTAGCCGAGGGGTTTAAGGCGCCAGGTTGTGGCCCTGGAGATCGAGGGTTCGAATCCCTCCGTCCACCCCAGTCACCTGAGCGCCTATAGCTCAGTGGAACAGAGCATCGGTCTTCGGAACCGAGGGTCGTGGGTTCGAATCCCTCTAGGCGCGCCAGCATTTGAAATCAGAAACTCCTCAAGAAGTTTATGCTATTGTCCACAAGTATTCTACCAGGAGAGGCCTCCTAGTTCACAACAGCGCACCCTGCATTTTGTGATCTTTGTGTAATCTTTTTGTGATTTCGTCCCCGCCGGATTCGCTTCTAAAAAGCCAACACAACATAAACAGGAGGCCTTGACCGCCTAAAAGAGCCAGGGCTTAAACTTACTATGGCTTTTGGGGGTGAACCCCAAAAGGCTTCAAAGGTAGCCCTTAAATTAAACGAATCCCGTTCTTCACTGTGGCTTCTTCTTTGTTAATGCCAACTAACGGGTAGGTTATTATCTTATAAGTCCATATGAAGTCAGCTAAAGAGATCTGGGAGACAGCAAAAGGTTCCCTTCAGGTTCAGGTAAACAAAGCTAATTACGAGACCTGGATCAAGGATACCGTCGGCATTAGCTACCAAACGGGCCGCTTTGTTGTCGGCACTCCCAAAGCCTTCGCCAAGGAGTATTTGGAGAAACGCCTTCGCTCCTTGATTGAGAAGACGCTGATCAGCATCCTGGGACATGAGACGGAAGTGTGTTTTGAGTTGTGCGCCCGTCCAGATCCAGGAGTTGACAGCACTGCACCACGCGACTATACTTCGGCCCCCGGCCAACAGAGGTTGCCTTTACACAAACTCAACCCACGGTACACCTTCGGAGCCTTCGTTGTGGGCAACTCTAATCGCCTCGCCTACGCCGCAGCTCTCGCCGTAGCTGAAGAGCCGGGGGCCCAATACAACCCCCTCTTCCTCTACGGGGATGCCGGTGTCGGTAAGAGCCACCTAGCTCACGCTATAGGGAATGAGGCCTGTGAGAATGGGCTTTGTGTCGCTTATGCCAGCGGCGAGCAATTCACCTCCGACTTCGTGAAGGCCATTAAGGAGAGAACGTCTGACCAGTTTCGCCATAAATTCGTCGGCGTTGATCTCTTTATCATCGAAGATATCCAGTTCATCATCGGCAAGCCCCAGACACAGAGTAGTCTGTTCCATATTCTCGATGATCTCCAGAATGCCAACCGCCAGGTAGTGTTGACAGGGAACCACCCACCCCAGTCGCTGGCGCCTTTACAGAACGAGTTCCGATCCCGACTCGAGTGTGGTCTCATCGCTAGGCTGCGGCTACCCGATTTCCAAACACGTCTAGCCATACTGAAAGCAAAAGCTGAAAAGCAAAAGGTGCAGATTGACAATGCGGTTTGCGAATTCATCGCTGAGCAATGTCAGGCCAACATCCGAAACCTCGAGGGACTCCTGAACAGGGTTGTTGCCTACTCTAAAATCTGGCGAAAGCCTCTCTCCGCAGCACTAGCGAGGGAGGCCCTGCAAGCTATAACCCCAGAAGCCAGTGAGCAAAACACGTCTGCTTCTGCCTTTACCCCAGCATCCATATTGACCGCTGTATCCAACCACTTCAACATCAGCCCTGAAGGCATGAAGGGTAAAAGCAGAGATGCCACCTCAACATTGGCACGTCAGGTTGCTATTTACCTCATCCGTGAGAAAACCAGTTCTGCCTGGCAGGATATCGGCCAGCTACTAGGAGGAAGGGATCACTCCACAGTTATCCGAGGTTACCAGAGAGTGTCAACCTTCATCCCTACTGATGCCACCATCCAAAATCATATCAGCCAAATCCTCAAGAGCCTCGAACTCCATTAGTACCTCGCCCCAGCACCAGTATTTCTACCAACGCCTAATATTACTATTATATGTGTGCCCAATCCTGGAAAGTGTGTTAATATTCTCTTGTATAGGTAAGTGCATAACATGTGGTGACTTGAGTGCGCTGTTCGCGTTGTTACGATGGTAGGTATATCGCAGAAAAGGAAGTTTTGGGCGCGGGTGGCGATAATTGCGTTAGTGGTTTTGGTGGTGTCCTCGGCGCTGCTGGTGCGTCAGATTCGCCTCCCTTCAGTTCACCCTACTGAAGATATGCTTCAGCCAGGAGACATCATTTTTGTAGAGCTTTACAAGGGATGGTGCGCGGCGACGTATTGGGATCACATGGCTATCTATGTCGGGGATCAGGATGTGGCAGGAGGGAAAGCGAGTGTGGGGGTAGTGGAAGCCACTTTTAATGCTGGCATTCAACGCACTTCACTCCGCAGATTTCTGGAAAGGGATGAGGGGGCCAGGATGGCTGTGAGAAGGCTGACAGATATGCCGTCCCGTGACGAAGTTATCCAGAAGGCCATAGACTACGCGCTGGCCCAGGTGGGGAAGCCCTTTGATTTCACGGCGACAGCAGGGATTCCTTTGAAGGTAAATTCGGCCAATCTCCATTGTGTGGAGGTGATATGGAGGGCATACAAGGCTGGTGGGATAGACCTTGACTTCAATAATGGTTTCCTTCTGTATCCAGACGACGTATACTTCAGCTCCAAGCTGAGGCCGGTGGGGGAATCATGACAGCAGGCGGAACAGGTGTTTTCGGAGGCACCTTTGATCCCATTCATCGAGGGCACTTGGTTGTGGCGGAAGAGATAAGAGATGAACTGGGTCTAACAGAAGTCTTTTTTGTCCCGACGGGGCAGCCATGGCTTAAGTCCCACAGGGCTATCTCCCCTGCCCAGCAGCGGCTGGAAATGGTGCGGCTCGCCACCAGAGCCAACCCGCATTTCAAGGTGTCTACCATTGAGATTGACAGGTCGGGGCCGTCCTACACCGTCGACACTATGAAGATGCTGCGGCAGCAAGCAGGCGATGAAGCAGAGCTGTGGTTTTTCTTGGGCAGCGATGTCCTGGCGGAGCTTCCGAAATGGAGGGAACCGCAGCGGCTGATTCAGCTTTGTCGGCTGGCAGCCTTTGCCAGGCCGGGCTTTCCCCTGCCGCGGCTAGAGGGCCTAGAGGTGGCCATTCCTGGGCTATCACAGCGTGTTACCTTTGTGGAGGTTTCACAAATAGACATCAGCGGCACCGATATTCGTCGCCGCCTGGCACAGGGTGCTTCTATCCATAACCTGGTGACTGAGGCGGTAGAGAAGTACATACAGGAGCACGGGCTTTACAAAGAAGGCCAGCAAAGGTGAGCGAGTCTTCAAGCCTGCCCCTGTTTCTGGCCTCGGTTGTCAGCATCTCTCTCAGCGGGGTGATGATGCCCGGCCCGGTCACCGCGGTCACTATTGCCCACGGAGCCAGGCACAAAGCTGCGGGAGCGCTGGTGGCTGTGGGGCATGGCTTGGTGGAAATACCGCTGATAGTGCTCATTTACTTTGGGTTCGCTCATTTTCTGAGACTGACCGGCGTGAAAATTGGTGTCGGCCTGGCTGGGGGCTTGGTACTTATGTGGATGGCGCTGCAGGTTTTCCGCCTCGAGGCCGTGTCCTTGAGTGACAGGCAGCAACGGCCAGGCCGGGGTGCCATAGCCGCAGGCCTGGTAACGAGCGCTACTAACCCTTACTTCTTCGTGTGGTGGGCTACTATCGGGGCGGCGCTCCTGGTGAATGCCCGGGACTTCGGTAATGCCGGCGTGGTTGCTATGGGTGCAACTCACTGGCTGTGCGATGTAGGCTGGCTTTTTCTCATCTCCTGGGTGGTGTTTAGGTCAAAGCATCTCTGGACGCTGAGGGTGCACCGCTCTGTATTCGGTGTCTGCGCCCTTGTCCTGGCCGGATTTGGGGCCTGGTTTATTTTTTCTGCTGTTGAGCTGGCGGTGCGCGGCTAGCCACGGCCAACACATATACCGGCCCTGTGGGGATCCTGCGAGTCAGGCCTGGGAGGCTGACCTCAAGCTAGAGCTTCACTACCTTGGCCGTGTAGACATCGGGAAGGGACAGGATCTGTTGGAGGTATTCTTCTTTCAGCGGTTCGTCCAACTCCAGCACCATCAATGCCTGGCCACGGGGCTTCAGGCGGCTGAGTTGCATGGAACTGATATTGATATCAGCATTGCCAGTTATCATGCCTACCGCTCCAATAAGCCCGGGGCGGTCGCGGTGATCGCTGAAAAGGAAATAGCCTCCTCTGGGTACCAGGTCAATCCAGTAGCTATTAACCCTGACAACGTGAGGCTCCCCGCGCATCACTGTACTGGCCACCGTAGTCACCCCGGCGCTAGTAGTCACGGAGACAGTTATCAGGCTGGCATAGTTTTCGCAGGTGAGGTCCTTATGCTCAGTTACCTTCAAGCCGCGCCTCTGAGCAATGATGTTAGCATTGACAACGTTAATCCGCTCCTCACTCACGCCTTCCAGCAGACCGCCGATAACAGCCGCTTTCAGGGCGGTAAGGTCATAGTTGGCTATCTCTCCCTTGTACTCGATGTCAATGCTGCTTGCCTGGCCTTCCGTCAGTTGTGCCGCCAGTCTTGCCGCCAGGAAGGCGACTGTCACGAAAGGCCCAATGACCGAAAGGGTCTCCTGGGGAATCAGGGGGGCGTTGACTGCATACCTGGCAGGCTGTCCGCTAAGCACTGCCACCACCTGTTCGGCAGCGTCTATGGACACGTTTACCTGTGCTTCCTGCGTTGAAGCCCCGAGATGAGGCGTGCAGATCACTTTATCGCACTTCAGGAGAGGATTTCCCACGGGGGGTTCCTGAGAGAAGACGTCCAGGGCAGCACCAGCCACCCGGCCCTCCTCGAGAGCCTGGGAGAGGGCCTGTTCATCGATCAGTACACCCCGGGCGCAGTTGATGATCCGCACTGAAGGCTTGACCAGCGAAAGCTCCTTCGCTCCAATCAACCCTCTGGCTGAAGGCGTCAGGGGGAGATGAAGGGTGATAAAATCGGATCTCTTGAGCAGGTCTTCAAGAGAAACCAACTCTGCCCCCAGGTTTTGAGCATACTCTGGAGAGATAAAGGGATCGTGGGCGATGACCTTCATCTGGAGGCCTTTTGCCCTTCGGGCTACCTCTGAGCCGACATTGCCGAGGCCGATGATCCCCAGAATCTTATTTCTCACTTCTACCCCGACGAAGGTGTGGCGCAGCCACTCCTCTCGCTTGAGGTGGGCATGAGCTTCGGGTATATGCCTGGCTAGAGCAAACATAAGAGCGATAGTATGTTCAGCGGCGGCAATGGTATTAGCTGCAGGAGCATTGACGACGACAATGCCTCTCTGGGTAGCTGCATCGAGGTCAATGTTGTCCACGCCTACGCCAGCGCGGGCGATGACCTGAAGCTTCCTTCCTGCCTCGATGACCTGGCGGGTAACTTTTGTCTCACTACGCACCATCAGGGCTTCGTACTCCCCTATGAGGGAAAGGAGCTGATCGGGCTTCAGCCCCAGCTTGACATCTACCTCAGCTTCCTGGCGGAGGAGATCGAGCCCTTCATTGGCGATGGGTTCTGTAACCAGTACTTTCATGTTTCGTTTCTTCAATTATAGCAGTTATGGCGTCCTGCCAGGTGGTCAGCGTCGTGACCGAGGTAAAGCCACCTTCAGCGCGCTGACGACTTCTGTCATGTCCGCTTCAGTTACCAGCCCCAGGTGACCGATGCGGAAGATTTTGCCGTCCAGTTTCTGCTGGCCTCCAGATAGAATGACGCTGTGCTCCTCTCTAAGTATTTGCAGCAGTCGCTTCACGTCCAGGTCTGCCGGGGCGTTGACAGCAGTGATGGTATTAGAGGCGCAAGCTTCGTTGGGGAAAAGGGTTAGCCCGAGGGATTTCATTCCCTTTCTGGCCGCCTGGGCTACCCGGGCATGACGGGCAAAGACCTTGGGTAGTGTTTCCTGAGCCACCATGTCCAGGGCGACGGCCATACCATAAAAGACAGAGATAGCCGGTGTCCAGGGAGTCTCGCCTTTTTCTTCCAGGAAGCGTTTGGCCTTACCGAGGTCCCAGTAGTAACGGGGCATTTTGGCTTGGGCATGTGCCTGCCAGGCCTTCTGGCTGACGCTGACCATGGCCAGCCCTGGGGGAACCATCCAGCCCTTCTGCGAAGCGGTGACTACGACATCGCACTGCCAGTCGTCCACCGGCAGGTCTATGGAGCCGACGCTGCTGACGCCGTCAACGAGAACGAGCAGGTCGAATTCTTTGGCCACGGCGCTGAGAGAAGCCAGGTCGTTGGTCACACCGGTGGAGGTCTCATTATGGGTAACGAGCATGGCTTTCATTGGTGAGTTCGCTTTTAGTGACCGACGTACCGTGTCGGGGTCGGCTGCCGATCCCCACTCGAAGCCAAGCCTCTTGACCTCGGCGCCATACTGCTGAGCGATATCGGCAAAACGGTCGCCGAAGGAGCCGATGGAAACGGAAAGCACCTTGTCGCCAGGTGAAAGGGTATTGACCACAGCAGCTTCCATCCCACCGGTGCCCGAGCCGGTGAGGATAAGTACATCTCCTTTGGTCTGGAAGAATCCTTTGAGCTGATCGGTTATGCGGCGAAGCAGCTCACGAAACTCCTTGCCGCGGTGGTTTATCATCTGCCTTTTCATAGCCTCGAGGACTTCATCGGGGCAGGGGGTCGGTCCGGGTATACGTAGTTGCATGTTATGCTCCTTCTGGTTAAGATTCAACGACTTCCCAAGTCCGTTTGTTGGCGTCAATTATTCTTAAGAAACGGCGCTTACCCACCTTGATAATGCTACCATCCCTCAAGTCGACGTGAGTGCTGGTGGGCTTTTGCCCATCAACGTCGATAGCTCCTTGCTCCAGTAGCCGTCTTGCTTCTGATCGGCTTTTGGCAAGCCTGGCATCAAATATTAGGTTGACGATGTCTCTTTGAACCTCGATTGTGGCCGTAACCTTACTCCTGGTCTCCATGTGTGCCTTCAGGGGTACCTCCCTTTTCTGGTGCACTCTGGTGAAATGCTCCTCTGCCTCCCGCGCTGCTTCATCGTTGTGAAACTGGGCCACAATCTCTCTGGCTAGGCGCTTCTTGAACAGCATAGGGTTGACTGATTGAGAATCAAGTTGCTGACTCATCTCTGCCAGTTCCTTATCGGGCACATCGGTGAGCAGTTCGAAATAAGGCATGATAAGGTCGTCTGGTACGGACATCGTCTTGCCGTACATATCGTTGGGTGGGTCATCAACGCCGATGTAGTTGCCCAGGCTCTTACTCATCTTCTGGCCGCCGTCTGTTCCTATCAGCAGTGGGACGAGGAATACCTGCTGAGGGCGTTGTCCCATGATGGCCTGAAGCTCCCTGCCCACCAGGCAATTGAACTTCTGGTCGACGCCTCCGAACTCCACGTCAGCCTGGATGGCCACCGAATCGTAGGCCTGGAGCAAAGGGTATAGCAGCTCAGTAATGGCTATAGGGCGGCCCTCTTTGAACCGTTTGCTGAAGTCCTCCCGGGCCAGGAACTGGGCCACGGTGAACTTGCTGGTCAGCCTGATAACGTCACTCAGGTCGAACTTGCCAAACCACTCGGTCTGCCATCTGACCTGGGTCTTTCCTCTATCCACTACTTTGAAGAACTGCTTCATGTAGGTCTCGGCGTTGCGCCTCACGTCCTCAGGGGTGAGCATAGGCCGGGTGACCGACTGGCCGCTGGGGTCTCCGATCTGGGCTGTCCAGTCACCGACGATAAGGATAACCTGATGCCCTAAGTCCTGGAACTGGCGCAGTTTTCTCAGTCCCACCACATGCCCCAGGTGAATATCGGGGCAGCTAGGATCAAAGCCCTGCTTCAAACGCAGTGGCTTCCCCGACTCCAGTAGTGGCGTAAGTTCCCGTTCAATGATGATCTCAGCTACGCCGCGCTTCAGCAGCGAGGTAAGCTCGGGGGTTGTCATTTCTGTGTCTCCAGTATAGACCTGGCTTGTTGTACATCGCGGCTTATCTGAGCCTTGAGCTCTTCTGGGTTGGGGAAGCGTTTTTCGGCTCGCAAGTGCTCTATCAGTTCCAGGCGAAGTTCCTGGCCATAGAAGGTACCTTCGAAGTCGATGAGGTAGACCTCCACCGTGCGCTCTCCTTCTCCAAAGGTCGGGCGTACGCCGATGTTGGTTACCGAAGGATGGCTATGGCCGGCAACTTTGGCTCTGGTGGCGTATACTCCGTCGCTGGGTAGCGCCTGGCTGGAGTTTATCTCCAGGTTTGCTGTAGGGAAACCCAATTGTCTGCCCCGTTCCGCACCGTGCCCTACCCGCCCGATGAGAGCGTGAGGACGCCCCAATAGCCGCTTGGCTTTTGCGGTGTCACCTTTAGCCAGAGCTTGGCGAATGGAGGTGCTGCTTACTACCTCTCCGTTGATTATCTTGGGGGGAATGACGTCCACCCAGAAACCCAGCTCCTTTCCCAGAGAGTGAAGGGCAGAAACATCCCCTTCTCTACTTCGCCCCAGGGCGAAGTCTGGGCCGATGACTAGCCCCCGCATCTTGAGATGCTTTTGCAGCAGGGCGACAAAATCCCGAGATGGCAAATGAGCTACTTCGGGAGTGAAAGACAGGGGGACAACAAGCTCAATCCCGAGGTTATGGAGGAGCCTGATGCGCTCTTCCAGGCTAGTTAGACGGGGCAGGCGCGTCTGGGGTGATAATACCTCCACAGGGTGATTGCGGAAAGTCACCACACCGGGAAGATAGTCCCTTACTAGGGCCTGCCTTTTGAGATAGTCTATTAGCTGCTGGTGTCCCAGATGGACACCGTCAAAAACGCCAATAGTGAGCACAGTCTCTTGGCGAGGGGCAAACGCAGCCAGCTCCGCCTCGATCTGCATACCCTGTCTTTCCTCAGCCTCCTTTGCCGGCTACCCTGCGTCCCACTGAGGCAGCCACTGGGGCCAGTTGGGCCATAAGCCTCTCGAACTGCTCAAAGTCAAGGGATTGGGCACCGTCTTTGAGAGCGGTATCAGGCGTGGGGTGAACTTCTATAAGCAGGCCATTTGCCCCGGCGGCTACGGCAGCCAGGGCCAGAGGAGCCACCAGTTCCCGCCTCCCGGTGCCGTGACTTGGGTCAGCGATAATCGGCAGGTGACTCAGCTTCTGAATGCTGGGGATGGCGCTGATATCCAGCGTGTTGCGCGTATAAGTTTCGAAGGTTCTGATGCCTCTTTCGCACAGGATCACCTGGCGATTGCCTTCAGATAGGACATATTCTACTGCGAGTAACCATTCCTCCAGGGTGGCCGACATGCCTCTCTTGAGTAGCACAGGCTTCTGGGTCTTTCCCACTTCGTCCAGGAGGATAAAGTTCTGCATGTTGCGCGCTCCTACCTGGAGAATGTCGGCGTACTGTACTACGAGCTGGACGTCCGCCGGGGTGAGCACCTCCGTCACCAGGGGTAAACCAGTTTCCTCTTTAGCACTGGCCAGAATCTTCAGCCCTTCTTCGCCCAAGCCGCGAAAGCTATAAGGGGAGGTGCTGGGTTTGAAGGCCCCGCCGCGCAAGACGCTGGCTCCGGCGGCCTTCACCGCTCGCGCGGTGCTGATGGCCTGATCCTCTGTTTCCACGGCGCAAGGGCCAGCCATTACCACTACCTCGTTTCCACCGATACTGACATTGCCAATCTTTATCACCGTATCCTCGGGCTGAAATTCGCGGCTGGAGAGCTTGTACGGCTTGCCAATGCGCACCACCTCCTCCACCCCGGGCATCAGTGCCAGGCTCTCACGCAGATCCTGAAACATAGGGGATACACCTACTACCCCGATCACCGTCCGTTCTACACCTTCAGACAAGTGAGCCTGCAGACCAGCGGCCTCAATCCGCTTGACAATATCAGCGATTTCTTTTTCTCCGGACTTCTTATTCATGACTACAATCATGTTTCATGCTCCTCGGTTCTCCATCCCTTGCCCGGAGCGCTTCAGCTCCTCTGATATAGACATGTGTCATTTGCTCTGCCGTTTTCTCGGTGTTGAACAGGACGAGGACGCGGATGCACCGGGAAAGGCTATGGGGCACGTTCATTTCCTGAGCACACATGAGGGCCACCTCCGTCCAGCCTAATTGGCGTGCTGCCAAAGCGGGAAACTCCGCATTCAGGTCTGGGGTGGTAGTAAAGAACGCACAAACCACCGCCTCCTTCTTGATCTCATTCGATTCAATTATAGCTTGAAGCAATTCTGTTGTTGCTGTCAAGATATCCTCTCTGGTATTGGCTGCCGCCAAAGTGGCGCCCCTGATACCTCTACACCACATTGCCTTGCTTTGAGTTTCGATTGCCATAATTATGACATAATTAGCTGCGGCCAACAAGGGCGATGCTGTGGAGTCCGCTTCTCAACAAGTTCATGCTTCAGGGTGGGCATGGAGAGAGGCGTACTGTGGTCATTCTGAAGGCCCGGGTCGCTATTGCTTCGTGCCACTAGACCCTTCGCTACCCCTTGCCTTTCCCTTCGTGAGGGGTCAGGGCTTCGGCTCAGGGTGACAGCATCAGTACTGAGGCTGGCCGTACAGCGATTCCCTTTCCAAAGGATCAACACAGTGGACCAGGCCCAGCTCCAGGCACAGGCTCTTGATGGTCGTCTCATGCCAGTCGCCGCGAGGCTCCCACACCAAGAGAAACCCCGTGTCCTTCGCAATCCTGAAGAACCTCCGCATGTTGTCCATGTTTTCCGGCGTCTCTCCGAAGCTCGGCGGGCACTGAAAGACGATAACTCTGGCCTGTAGCGCCTGGGCGAATCTCCTGGTCTCCTCCCAGGCCTGGCGCACCTCTTCGCTGGGTCTGAAGAAGCCGTAACGCTCCGCGCTGTCTGGCGGGATCTTCAGGCCTGCCTTGCGGTAGGTGGGGCTGGTGGTGGGGTGGGTTATCAATTACCAGGCCTTGAGGGTGAACTCGAAGTCAGCGGGCGCTTGGGAGCGCCACTTGAGTGCCGTTTCGAGTTTGGGCAGCTTGTAGAAGGTCTGCTGCACCTCCACCAGTCTGAAGTGGCCGAAGTAATTTCTCATGCCGCCGGAAAAACCGCAGCAGCCAACCTTAACTTCCGGCAACTGCTTCACCTGCGAGGTTGCTTATTAACGTCGTTCTGATCTGAGGGTGTCTGAGAACTTACTGAAACGGGTAGCCTAGAGCATCTGCTCTAGGCGAGGTTGGAGCGGATGCTCCAACCTACCCCAAGTTCTCGGACTGCCTCGATTTTCCCAAGGGAAGGACGACGGAGATTGATTGGCTAGTCGGTTACCTGGCAGCCACCAAGGATACTGATGGCATTTATATGTATTGCCTTTGGGGAGGCCGGAAGCGCTTCTTTGGTGCGAGCGCGCTTCACCTCTCTGCCTCCCAGTATGGAAACCCCGGAGAGGCTGACTGGTGTATTCTCTGGCACAAGAAACTTGTTACCCCCGAAGAAGGAGAATGCCACAACCCGTGTCACGTCCTCTTCCAACTCGGCCTGACGAAAATCGACTTCCGCACCGCCCACAATAGCAATCGACCAGAACTTCTTACCCGGACGCCAGGGGCCCTGCCCCAGCTTTGAGCCACCCAAAAAGGCGAAGTTCATCACCGTTTGTGCCTCCTTATGTCAGAATTGCCCGCGTGCTGGGTGCCAGAGGGCGATAATTTCCCTAAGCGACAAGGGGGGATGGAAGGCGGGCACATTCTGGTTATATCATGGCGATGAAAGTCGTGTCAATTGCCGGTGTGGTGAGTGATTTTATCAATTTCCCATTCCCCTTGAAGGTTCGTTGAGAGTCTGTCTTGGCAGTCGAAGGCAAGGAAGAATCCGATGGGGTAGATTGCCTGACGTCAGGCAATCTACCCCATCGCTAACCAGTGTTACGGCGCTTCGCTCTCAGGCAGTAATTGGCACCGGGCCAGCCGAGTATTTGGGCGAAAAACCCCAGTCCGACGGCGGCCAGTAAGTAACCCATACCCGGCCCACTATCTTGCTGCGCGGCACGGGGCCGAAGACATGGGAGCCCGTGGTACTGCTGCGGTTATCGCCGATAACCCAATAGTGGCCCTTAGGAACCGTTACTGAGTAATCTGGGTAGGGGATGGAAGAAAAACCCGGTTTCTCCTGAAGCCGGTAGCCATTGATATAGAGCTCGCCCCCCTTGATCTCCACCTTCTCTCCTGGCATACCGATTATCCTTTTGATCAGAAGGACTCCGTTTGACTGGGGGTTGTGGAAGACGATGACATCGCCTCTTGCCGGAGAGCGGAAATGGTAGGTTAACTTGTCCACTATCAGGTACTCCCTATTGTGAAAGAGGGGCTCCATGCTGCTTCCCTCCACTTTGTAGCTCTGCAGGCTGAATCGCAGCATGCCAAAGATGAGCAAGAACGCAAGTATTAAGAGTATGACCTGGCGTAGATTCACCTCTATCCTCTTCGCTTTCTAACTATACAGGGAATTGTAAGCCATTTGGCCACGCTATTCCAGTCCGAGTCCCATGGTTGTTTATCAATGTCATTCTCACGAAAATACCGGTAGAGAGGCTACCTTCCAGACTGTCATCCCCGCGGAAGAGGGAATCCAGGAACCCTGTGACGGCAGCCCGCCGCGTCATTTTCATTCCTTGTGGTGCTGGCTGCAAGCCAGAATGAGAAATTGCTAAGAGAGCCCGCCGCTTTCATGTCTTGTGGTGCTGGCATGAGCCAGCATGGGTGATTCTGAGGAGTCCGCCTCAGAGGCTGTGAATTTAGTGCCCCTTCAAAGCTGGAAATCGTGAGTTGCCGAAGCTACGGCCCGCATTTCTTCACAAGCTCTGCGGCGGCTCAGGGTGACACGACTGCGTTGATAAACAATCTCAGTCTCGTGGGGGGTAGTGGGGTTATAGCCAAGGACATCACCTGTCCTTCCGCCCACGACCTCTGGATTCTATCCTCCGCAATGACTGCTCATCGAAGCCGAAGTGGTGGGCTATTTCATGTTGGAGAACCCTTCGTATCTCGGCGGCAATCTCTTTGTCGCTGTGGCACTTGTACTCAATGGGCTTTTGGAAAAGGGTTATCTTATCCGGCGGCACCATGCTGTATCCTCTGGTGCGTTCTATCTGAGGCACTCCTTCATAAAGGCCGAGCAGGGTCATGCCGGGTCGTGTCCTGCCGAGTTGCGCCCGGGTAGGATAGTCTTGCACCGTCACATCGACATTGTCCAGCATATCCCGAAACTCCTCGGGCAGCTCACTCAATGCCGTGGCTACTAACTCTTCAAACTGTTCTCTCTCCAAGGCTTATCCCTTTCCGGTGCTGACGGGGACTGGCGAGGCAGAACGCTAAGCTACGGAGTATCCGGATCGACATGCCGTCCCCAACCGAAAATTGTTTAGGCTGAAGTTGGCCCAGGACCAGCTACAGGCCCTTATCAGCAATATAGCTGATGAGATCGGCCATACGGCAGCTATAGCCCCACTCGTTGTCATACCAGGCAAGCACCTTCACCATATTGCCGGCGATCACCATGGTGCTAAGAGCATCTACAATGGAGCTGGCAGAGTTGCCCCTGAAATCACTGCTCACCAGCGGCTCTTCGCAATACTCCATGATGCCCTTGAGCGAACCCTCAGCGGCTGTGCGGAAAGCCTTATTCACTTCCTCGGCGGTGACCTGTTTCTCCAGGTCAGCCACCAGGTCGCACAGCGATACTGTGGGAACAGGAACCCTGAAGGCAACTCCGTGAAGTCTGCCCTTTAGCTCGGGTATGACCTGGGTCACGGCGGTGGCGGCGCCGGTGGTGGTGGGGACGATGTTCAGGGCAGCCGCTCGGGCGCGGCGGAGGTCGCGGTGAAACATGTCCAGTATCCTCTGATCATTGGTGTAGGCGTGAATGGTGGACATCAAGCCCTTGCTCAACCCGAAGTTGTGGTGCAGGACCTTGACCACCGGAGCAATGCAGTTGGTGGTGCAGGAAGCGTTGGAAAGGACGCGGTGCTTGGCGGGCTGGTACTTGTCCTCATTGACACCCAGGACAATGGTAATATCTTCGCCCTTGGTTGGTGCCGAGATGATCACCTTCTTGGCCCCACCTTGGAAATGGGCGGCTGCCTTGGCTCCGTCGGTGAACAGCCCGGTGGACTCGATGACGACCTCGACCCCGTAGTCAACCCACCTGATCTTGCCAGGGTCCCGTTCTGCTAGCACCTTTACCTTCTGGCCATCGACGACCATCAAGTCCCCGCTTGCCTCGACCTTGCCCGGATAAATCCCGTAGGTGCTGTCGTACTTGAGGAGATGGGCATTAGTCTCGGCATCGGTCAGGTCGTTGATAGCCACCACTTGCAGCTTCTGGGGATAGTTCTGCATGATTGCTTTAAGAGCCAGCCTGCCGATGCGTCCAAAGCCATTGATCCCGATTTTGGTAGCCATATCCTTACCCTCTTTGCTTATGATCAATTTGGGACATTACGCCACAGAGAACTGCCTATGGCAGCCTAAAACGTATATATGCTGGTTTTCCCGAGCACAGATTTACTTATGTCGTCTTGCCCAGCGGGTCTTCTTGAGCAACTTCTTGTGCTTGTGTTTTGCCATTTTCTTCTGGCGCCACTTACGCACCGAGCCCATAAGAGTTACCTTTCATACAGTCTCCTGCTTGCCTACTACTCGTTGACCACACCTTGGCATAATACCATATCCAGGGAGTCCCTGCCTTCGTGCCAGATGTGGTGTCAATACTTAATCAGGATTTCCTTCTTCAGGGTCATAACTGCGAGACACCTGCATCCTGAAATATGATAGCACCAATGCGTCAATAGCAAAAGTCCCGAACGTAGTGGACGACTTTTGTAGCCCGGCGGCGCTGCAATTCCGTCAGAAACAGAGATGGTGACAGCGGCGAGCCTCATTTAGCCCCCGCTGCGCTATAGAGAAGTATGCCGTTGCGGCGATACCTTTGCGCCTTTCCCTCATCACATAGCGGTTCCAGGTGGGCAAGGGCCGACATGACGGCCAGCCGCTTGTCCAAGGGAAGGAGCTGTTCAAAGGACAGAGTAACGCCGTTTACTATCCAAGGGATCTTGAAAGATACCTGGTAGGCTGTCTGTGCCCCTTCTTTCAAGACATTGATAATGGCTGCCTTTCTTTCCTCCTGGTGAAGACGCAACTCTCTGATCCTTTGCCTGACGTTGGGAAAGGGATACTCGTGCGCCGGAAGGGCGAGATCAACATCCAGTTGTTCCACAACTGTCAGAGAATGAAGGTAATTGCGGAGAGGGTCTTTCCCCGACTGGGGATGCAGACCGACATTAGGGAATATGGTGGGCAACAGGTGGTCACCGGAGAGCAAGATCCGCCGCTTCGACTCATAAAGGCAAACATGTCCTGGGGAATGACCGGGTGTCCATATAACTTCGAAATTGAAAGGGCCTTGGGAAATCCTTTCACCGCCGTGGAGGGTTATCTCAGGCGAGATAGGGAGCACATATTTCCTTACCTCCAGGGAAGCCTTCTGAAGCCGAGGCAGTTCCTCGTCGGGTACGCCATGGAGGCGAAGCCACCCGGCCGTTTCAGCCAGCAGGGCATCCATGTTTACGTATCTGGAATCGATGAAGTCTTTCTCTAGCTGATGCAGGGCGACCTTGGCATTGGATAGCTGTTTCAGCTTGCCCGCCAGTCCAAAGTGGTCGGGATGGAAGTGAGTAATAATTATTTGGCTGAGGCTGTCAAGACCGACACCGATCTGGCCAAGTTGATTCTCCAGGGCAGAGAAGGCCTTCCTGGTGTCCCAGCCAGTGTCTACCAGAAGCCAGCCGTTTTGCCCCTGGATGAGGTAGGCGTTGACATCAGCCAGCGTAGCGTTGGGGACCGGTGCTGGTAGCTTTAGCTGATGTATGCCCGGGACTATTTCCATCTTTGCTCCCTAAGCTTGAGAAAGGCCGCCTTCCCAGCGTAATGGCCGTTTGAGCCCAGTTCCTCTTCTATCCTGAGGAGGCGGTTGTATTTGCAGGTGCGTTCTGAGCGGCAGGGGGCGCCAGCTTTTATCTGGCCCGTGTTCAGGGCTACAGCCAGATCGGCTATGGTGGTGTCTTCGGTCTCGCCGGAGCGGTGACTGATCACGGTGGTCCAGCCTGCCTCATGTGCTCTCCTGACCACCGCGATGGCCTCTGTCAAAGTGCCTACCTGATTCGGCTTGATGAGGATGGAATTAGAGGCCCCCGCAGCCACACCACGCTCCAGGCGCTGCATGTTGGTAGCATAGAGGTCGTCCCCCACAAGCTGGACTTTCTGGCCCAGCTTCCGTTGCAGCGATTGCCAGCCCTGCCAATCGTCCTCTGCCAGGCCGTCCTCAATGCTGACAATCGGGTAATCTGACACCCATCCAGCATAATAATCAACCATCTCCTGGCTGCTAAGCCTTTTCCCTTCTCTGGCCAGCACGTATTCGTCGTCTTGATAGAAGCTACTGGCCGCGGGGTCCAGGGCGATGAAGCAGTCCCTGCCGGGACGGTAGCCCGCCATCTCAGCAGCAGCCAGGATCAACTCCACGGCTTCCCTGTTCGATTGCAGCGAAGGGGCAAACCCACCCTCATCCCCGACGTTGGTGTTCAGTCCTTTTCCCCTCAGCACCGATCGTAAGGCAGAGTAGATTTCACTGCCGGCCCGGTAGGCATCGGCGAAGCTCCCTACGCCAGCAGGGACTATCATGAATTCCTGCATATCAGTGGAACCGGGCGCATGTTTACCCCCGTTGAGGATATTCATCAGCGGCACAGGCAGAGTGTGTGCCTCATCAGCAGCGAGATAGCGATATAGGGGGACGCCTGAGAATCTGGCAGCGGCGTGAGCTACAGCTAATGATACCGCCAGGATAGCATTGGCCCCTAGCCTGGACTTATCAGGGGTGCCATCAAGGCCTATCATCCTTTGGTCCACAGCAGCCTGCTCCAGGGCGGACATGCCAAGTATGGCCGGGCGAAGGCGTTCATGAATATTGGCTATTGCTTTAAGCACACCCAAGCCATTAAACCGTTTCTTGTCCCCGTCGCGCAGTTCCACCGCCTCATGAATACCGGTGCTTGCCCCGGAGGGCACAGCGGCCACCCCCACAGTGCCGTCGGCCAGGACCACCTCAACCTCAACTGTGGGGTTACCTCTGGAATCGAGGATTTCCCTGGCCTTAATGTCCGCAATGGCTGATGGTTTCGACTTCACGATTCTAGGCCTTCTTCTCCAGAGCCTTGGCAAGATCAATAGCCTTCTCCACTGCGTCCTCAGCGTCCTCCGCCGGGACTATGGAAGCATCTGTTTGCCCATCTATGAATAAGCCCCACGTGTTTATTCCGACCACGGGAATACCGCTCTGGTGGGCGGAAGCGATTTCAGAAAGAGTGCCGTAGCTACCGTGAATGGCGATTATAGCCTGAGACGACTTGACTACGATGACGTTGCGCGCCTGACCGAGGCCCGTAACTATGGGGATATCTACATAGGGGTTAGCTGCATGGCGATCATCTCCAGGCAGGATACCTATGGTCGTGCCTCCCGCCAACTTCGCCCCTTTGCAGGCCGCCTCCATCACCCCCCAAAGCCCACCGCATACCAAAGTGACTCCTCGCCTGGCCAGTCCCCGCCCCACCGCTTCAGCAAGCTCAGCGTCTTTGGCAGAGCACTGACCTCCTCCGATAACTCCAATCAGCATTTATACGGTCTTGCTATAGATGCACTCCTGGCTCAGCCAAGCCCGGCGGGCGAATCATAACATTCCGCCTGGAGCAACTCCTTCTCAATACTCGATGATGGCTATTACCATCCCTGTCTTAACTGTTTGACCCGAGGAAACCTGGATCTCCTTCACCACGCCTGAAACGGGAGAGAGTATGGGATTCTCCATCTTCATCGATTCCAAGACACAGAGGACATCTCCTTCACTAATACGGCTTCCCACACTTACATGGACTTCCATTATCTTTCCAGCTAGAGGCACCTTCACAGTCTCGAGTGCCAAGGTACTGCCCCCCTTTCATCAAGGATTAAACATGAGGCCTTTAAGGATTATAGTTCCCCCTCACTCATGCAGTCAATTTGGTTCGCGGGATATGTTGCCCTGCAAGCCTGTCACTTCTCCGGTCCATCATGTCGTCAGGCGTGACACAGGCCAGACGCCCAGGTTCAAGTAGGGCGAGGATCGCCTACTCTTGGGAGTATCTTCTGACCTCGAAGCGATACAATTTCACAGGTTCGCGGGCTGGAATGCCCGCTTTGCGGCGGCAAATATCGATTTGTTCCTCTACGGTGTTAACCCCTTCCAAATCGGGGAGGAGAAGCCCCCTGCGCCCCCCGCTCTGCACAATGACCCCATATCTTTTCGGATCAAGCTGATCAGGGCCCGACACTGGCTCCGGCGGGGTGAGAATGTCCACACTGTAACGCAGGTGAGGAAGCTCAGCAGTATTCACTGGAAGAAAACGAGGATCACGGGTGGCCGAGCTTACAGCATTATTGATGATCTCCTCAGCCACGTTTGTTGTGGCAGGCTCGAAGGTGCCGATGCAGCCTCGGAGTTCGCCGTGCATTTTTATGGAAACGAATACGCCGGCGCGCTCCTTCATCTCAGGGGCAAGTTCTTTAGGACGAGGCAGCCGCCTTTCTCTGACGTAGCTTTCCACTGTCTCCTTGGCCAGGCGAACCACGGGATGCAGTTCTTTCTTCTTTTTCTCACCGTCAGGACTCATCTATCCCCTCCCTTCAGCGGCGCTTCTCCTGATATTGAGGTCAGCACCGCAAAACTTGCATCTGGAATCTTGATCTTGCAAGCCGACCAAACGGGTATGGTAGCCTACCCGGTCTATGACCAGATGGCCGCAGGAATAACACAGGGTACTCTCGTTGGCGTGACCGGGCACGTTTCCCGTGTAGATGAAACGTAACCCCTCCTGCTTTCCGATAGCCACGGCCCGTTCCAGGGTGGCTACCGGGGTGGGGGGCAAATGATCCATGCGGTACTGGGGATAGAAGCGGGTGACATGCCAGGGCGTTAGCTCTCCCAGGTCGTCCCTGATCCAGGTGGCTATCCCCCTCAGTTGCTCCTCATCGTCGTTCATGGTGGGGATGATATTGGTGACCACCTCGACGTGCATGCCCCATTTCTCTTTGGCACGCTTGGCGACTTCCAGGATGCCCCGCCACTGCGATATTTTGGCCAAGCGGCGATAAAGTTCATCGGAGAAGCCTTTGATGTCCACTCTCCAGGCATCAAGATAGGGGCCGATGGCATCCAGCGCCTCCGGCGTGGCGTAGCCGTTGGTGACATAGACGGTGTAGAGATGGCTTTCCTTTGCCAGCCTGGCCGAATCCAGGGTGTATTCGAACCAGATGGCTGGCTCATTGTAGGTCCAGGCGATACCCTGGCAATGGCGGCGCTTGGTCGAGTCTATGGCGGCCTGGGGGAGGATCAGGTCAGGGCCGGAACCCGAAGGCAGCTCGGTGCAAGAGATCTGCCAGTTTTGACAGTGCTGGCAGTGGAAATTACACCCCCAACTGCCCAGGGAGAAGACCTGGGTGCCAGGGAAGAAATGGAAGAGAGGTTTTTTCTCGATGGGATCAGCGGCGACTGAGGAGACCCGGGCATAGTTCAGGGTGTAGAGCTTGCCATCCTTGTTCTGGCGCATCTTGCATACCCCGAGCTTGCCGGGGCCGATAGCACAGCGCCACTGACAGACATGGCAGCGCACCCGGGAACCGGGGAGCCTGTCATAGAGGAGCGCCTCATGCGAGTCTTCCACACCCCCACTATAAACCTACAGCGGTTATTAATCAACCCCCCTCGCCAAGGGGGAGAGGGAGGAAAGCACTGGCAGGTAGCTATATAGTTCCGCGTAGCAGCCGGGATTCTTCACTCCGCTCAGAATGACATACTTGGCTCAGAATCACCCATGCTGGCTCACACCAGCACCGCCAAAGAACGAAAATGACGAGGCAGGCTGCCGTCACAGGGTTCCTGGATTCCCGCGGAAGCGGGAATCCGTCATGCCCATTTACATGGGCACCACGAAGTAGGAAAATGGCTGTGCGCTGGCAATGGAAGGAGTTCGTCTTGCCATTGGTGCCGCGAGCCTGAGCGCCTATTTTCGGAAGAATGACAGCGGAATTGGTAGGCCGAGCCCACCCTACCGGCTGTCACTTGACCATCGCGGGCGGGCAGGTTGGGAAACCTGCCCTACGGCTCAGAATGACATGCTCCGCTCAGAATGGCATATATGGACGCTGTCACCTGTCACCCTGAGCCGCCGCAGGCGGAGAGGGGGGCGCACTTCGTGGATCAAGGTGACTGTCATTTCGGCAAGTAAGCGCTAGTTGGGCATAATGAGTGAGGTTCTTCTCCGCTTGGGGCGGAGAAGAACCTCACGTTAACGGAGCACCAGTTATCTTCTACATTACCTGACGCCGGTGGCGAGCCTTCTCCTCACTATCCAGATTAGGGACCCACCGAAGATGATTGCCATGGCAATCATCCCCCACCGGGATAGGCCAGGAACTGCCTGGACCGGGATGGGTGGAGGCTCTTTGAAGGTGATCGTATTGGAGCCGGTATCGGTCACTTCGGGGCCGGTCGGCGGTATGCCCACTGCCGTAGCGCTGTTGTCCACTCGGCCAGCGTTGATATCGTCCTGGGTTAAGGTGTAGCTGCCGGTGAAGGTGGTGCTGTCGGAGGCACCGGGAGCCAGAGAGGCAATGAGGCCACCCTGTACCGTTACCTTGGGATCGGTCACCACGACATTGGTCAGGGTGACATTGCCGGTGTTGGTCACCGTGAAGGTGTAGTTGATCTTATCGCCCGGGTTGGCCTGGTCGTCAGGAGCTACCACCGTCATATCCAGGGTGCCATTCTTCACTATGGATATGGACTTCACCTGGGGGGATGGTGACCGTCTTGGAGCCGTGATTGGTCACATCGTTGTTGCCAGGGTCCTTACCCGTGGCGGTAGCCGTGTTGTCCACCTGGCCGGCGTTGATATCGGCCTGGGTTAGAGTGTAGCTGCCGGTGAAGGTGGTGCTGTCGGAGGCGCCC